>ENA-UOJJ01000130-UOJJ01000130.1-human-gut-metagenome-genome-assembly--contig:-CS66-NODE-130-length-131417-cov-19.875192_pt1 | contig 131417 bp, 138 predicted proteins | sample MGYA00242343_ERZ723890 | MGnify/ENA metagenome assembly ERZ723890
GGAAATGTTTTCAACATGGTTTGAGTAATGAGCCGGGGCATATCTACTTCTGACAAAGTGCTCGCCCCTGCATTTGTCACTAATATATTCGTGACAAGAACATTTTGGGCAGGCGCAATTAGGAAAATCAACAAGTGCGCTATAAAGGAAATTAAAAGCATCATTGCAAATGTAAATAAGAATATCTTTGGAAATAATTTTATCTTCTTCATATTGCTTGCCCCATCTCAAACTTATAGCCTATTCCTTTAACTGTTGTTATGCAATCCAAACGGAGCTTTTTGCGGATATTGCGAATATAGGCATCTATTGTACGGTCAATTACATCACAATCATACCCCCACACCTCGTCCAAGATTTGATTGCGAGACAAAACTAACCCCTTATTGTCGATTAAGACTTTCAAGATTTCCAGCTCCTTTGGAGTAATGTCTATCTTGCCATTTTCATCACTTGCTGTATATCCAGAAAAATCAACGGTAATATCTCCAAGTTTAACCGTATTAACAGCAGGCTTGTTCTGGCTTCTGCGAAGTAACGCAGTAATCCGTTTCCCTAAAATGAGCATAGAAAAGGGCTTTGTTATATAATCGTCTGCCATTTCATCAAAACTGTTGGATTGTGTATATTCATCGTCAAGTGCAGTAAGCATTATTACAGGAATATTGCTGATTTTCCTGATTTCATGCAGAACAACGATACCCGACATTTCGGGAAGCATAATATCCAGAACAATTATATCCAGTTCTTTTTCACGGAATATTTTTAGTGCCTCACTACCAGTAAAAGCGGAAAAGAGCGTATGCCCTGCCTCTTTCATATATTCGCATATCGCCTTGTTTGTCCCTTGATTATCTTCAACAATCAAAATTTTCGCCATTAAGAACACCTCCCATATTTGAATAGAATACCAGCACTATGTTGTGCCAATATGAAGTTCCCAAGAAAAATTATATATTCTCCTTCGCACCCCCGCAAGTATGTGAATGGACAATAAAATACTACCAAAATGTAAAATTGCATTTCGTTCTCATAATCACACCTGAAATGTAGAATGATATAGGGGTGATATGATAACGACAGGCAACACATCCCCAATCTTGCAGAAAGCGATGCGATCAGGTTTGGAGCATTGTCTGAAAAGGAAAAAGAGATTTACAGAGCTTTGTTTTACCAGAAAACGGCAACAGTTACGATGATTAATGAAGCAAAAGCAGTAAAAGATAATGCGCATACGGTAAAGGAAAACGGTGTTCCACAAGTTCCCATGTTATTGTTTATTTCGAACGGTTCCGGTGGAACCGGTTTTATGGAAGAAACATGGAGACGCATTCCGGAAGAATATATTGCGGGGAATGACAACGCAATTTATAGGGAATTGGATTGTCCACATTATGTTCATGATTATGAATATGAAGAGATCAGTAAAGGAATCCGGAATTTTATCGGATGAATTTGTTTCCTGCAGCTGGAAGGAATATTTTTTGAAGCTAAAGAATGTGTAAGCAAAAGCGGAGAACGCGTTATGGTGTTCTCATTTTTGTGCTACCATGTCAGGGAAAATTCAACCAGCTCCAGTGTTTCCAGCTTCCCGATCAGCGGCTCTTTTCTGTCCAGGGAAGTAAGCAATGCCATTTCTTCATTGGTCAGTGTGAAATCAAACAACACGAAGTTCTCACGGATATGTTCCGGATTTGTGTTTCATGGTATGATTGCCCTATTCTTCTTGGTAAGGAAGCAGAACAGAATCTGCAGGACTGATATGGAATTATCCGGAGGCAGCGGACAGAAGCCTGTGAACGCTTGGAAGAAGCGAAAGCCACGGCAAAGTATATGGGTGAGAATCGCCAGAAACATGAAAAGCTGTAAATTATTTTAAAAGTACAGTATCAATATTTTGCATAAATTGTTGTCCATGTGCTATAATTCGAAATAAGAGAAATGAGATAATATCATGATCAAACATTATCTTTTATAGATATAGGGAGTGCAGTCAGTGAGTGTGAGAAAAGATTGTGAAATGCTATCCATCGAAACAATGGAAGCATATGCAAAAAAATATAGTATTTCTGGTGATGAAGCAGCTAGGTTGTTTCATGAAAAGCAAGTTTTTGAAAAGATATTAATTCAGTATGAATACCTTCATCAGGTTAGCCAGCAGGAGGCTTTGGAATTTGTAGAAAAAGTAATCAAGGAAGAATCCAGAGATTTAATAGTGTACCATGGTAGTTGCTATGATTTTGAGAAAATAGATCTTAATATGTCTCATAATCGTCGCGATTTTGGAAAAGGGTTTTATACAACTCTACTTCAATCCCAGTCAAAAGAATGGGCATATCGACTGTCTTTGAGAGAAAAAAAGAATGATTATTATGTTTATGAATATATCTTCGAAGAATCTCCTGAATTAAAGGTAAAACGTTTTGATACATTGAATGAAGAATGGCTGGAATTTATAAAAACGAACAGAAGTAAAGGCGGGATACAACATGATTATGATGTAGTGATCGGACCGGTAGCAGATGATAATACGATGGAGACTGTCCAGTTATATATTGCTAATATCCTAACGGTTCAGGAGGCTGTAGAGCGACTTAGATATAATAATGTAAATAATCAGGTATCGTTTCATACTCTTAAAGCGTTACAATATCTGACATTGGTAAGGAGGAATTCTTATGCCAGAAATGATATATAGTTTTAATGGGAAAGACATTACGATGAACGTATGTATACAGATCAGAGATGTATTAAAATTGTTACAGGATCATTTCCAGATTGATTTTGAAGAAGCCGTGCTTCGTTTTTATAAGTCTGAAACATACAAGACCTTACAGCAGACCGAAAATGGATTATGGGCAGAATCAGCAGAATATATTGCAGATCAGTACTATGAAGAGGTGGGGTGTGAATAAAACATTGCAGAATATGAACCATATTATGGATTCGGAGCAGGAATTTGAGAGTGCAATTGAGCAGATATAGAAAAATATGGAATTATAGGTGTAAGGTATAATACAATTGTGTTATATCTTACACCTATTTTTATGATACAATGCAGATACAATTAATGTTATTAAAAGATGTAATGTAAATGAATTATACGGCGGTGCTTGTTTTGTATACACAACTTTGGTAAAATGAAGACAGGACTTTCGGAAGGGGTAAGTGCATGAATAATAAATTATATAAATTAATGAACTGGCCGAGAATTGAAGGAATTGTGTATTCGGAGGAAGCAAACCCGCAGGAGATTCTGGGGGTACATACCACAGGTAAGAATGTCCTGTTTCAGATGTTCTGGCCTGGGGCAGTGAAGGTAAATGTACATTTTATGGAAGAGAAGCGTTCTGAGGCTGCAGAGGTAGTATCCACTGCAAAATTGGTACTTCCGATGGAAATGGCAGATGAGAACGGTTTCTTTGCATGTCTTTATCAGGGAAAGAAGCCGCAGCACTATGAATATGAAATTATTGATGCCGAAGGGAACAGCAGAATGATTAAGGATGCCTATGCATTCGCACCGGTATCCTTATCTGAAAAGGATGCTGTACGTTTTACTTCAGGCATTCATTATACCATTTATGAACATTTGGGAGCACATCCTTGTACGAGAAACGGTGTTGCCGGAACACAGTTTGCGGTGTGGGCGCCGAATGCGGTCCGTGTCAGTGTCGTTGGAGATTTTAACAATTGGGACGGGCGCATTTATCCCATGATAAAGGATGGTACAACCGGTATTTTTGATCTGTTTATACCGGATGTTCAGGCAGGCGACTGTTATAAATATGAAATCAGGAAAAAGGGCGGACTGACCGTTTTAAAGGCAGATCCTTATGCATTCCGCCAGCAGCTTCGTCCGGATACGGCATCCATCGTGGAAGATTCTCATTACAGCTATCAGGATGCAGAATGGATGAAGAATCGGAAGAAATATGCCGAAAAGAATGCGCCCATCAGTGTTTACGAATTATATCTGGGCTCCTTCCGTCATGGAGAGGATGGAAAAGAAAGCTTATCCTACCGTGAACTGGCGCCTCTTGTTGCAGAATATGCAAAGGAAATGGGCTATACACATGTGGAGCTGATGCCGGTGATGGAGCATCCCCTGGATGCATCCTGGGGTTATCAGGTGATTGGTTATTATGCACCGACCGCGCGCTACGGAACACCGGATGACTTCCGGTACTTCGTGGATACGCTTCATCAGGCGGGCATCGGTGTGATTCTGGACTGGGTTCCGGCACATTTTCCGAGAGATACCTATGGACTTGCCGAGTTTGACGGAACCTGTCTCTATGAGCATGCGGATCCACGGAAGGGAAGTCATCCGCATTGGGGAACATTGATTTATAATTACGGACGCCCGGAAGTATCCAACTATCTGATTGCAAATGCGTTATACTGGGCAGAGCAGTTCCATGCCGATGGAATCCGCATGGATGCGGTTGCTTCCATGCTGTATCTGGATTATGGACGTAAGGATGGCGAGTGGGTTGCCAATATTTATGGCGGCAATGAGAATCTGGAAGCGATTGAAATGATCAAGCATCTGAATTCCATTATGAAAAAGCGGAATCCGGATGTGCTGATGATTGCCGAAGAATCGACCGCATGGCCGAAGGTGACGGGAGCTTTGGATGACGAAGGACTTGGCTTTGATCTTAAGTGGAATATGGGCTTTATGAATGATTACCTGGCCTATATCAGCTATGATCCGTATTTCCGTGCACATCATCATAATGAATTGACTTTCAGCATGATTTACGCCTACAGTGAGAACTTTATGCTGCCGTTTTCCCATGACGAGGTTGTACATGGCAAGTCTTCCATGATTGGCAAGATGCCGGGCACCATTGAAGATAAATTTGCAAACTTACGATTGACCTATGGCTACGTGATGACCCATCCGGGCAAAAAGCTTCTGTTTATGGGGCAGGACATTGCAGAGTTCCAGGAGTTTGACGAAACCAGACAGACAAAATGGGAGCTGTTAAAGGAACCTGCACATAAGGGAATTCATGATCTGGTGCGTGATCTGAATCACTTATATCAGGAGCTACCGGCACTTTATGAGAAGGATACGGAAGCAGACGGTTTCCAGTGGATTAACTGCATTTCTCCCGAGAAGTGCATGCTTTCTTATATGAGAAAGGCCTTAAAGCCGGAGCAGACACTGGTTGTTGTCGCAAATTTTGCCAATATTGAGCAGGAATTCTGTATCGGGGTTCCGATGGCAGGCAAATATAAAGAAATTCTGAATACAGATGATAAGGCCTACGGCGGAAAGGGACTGGTAAACGCCCGTGCGATACCTGTAAATGATGAGGAATACGATGGACAGCCCTGTTCCTTTACCATGAAGGCTGCACCGCTTTCTTTGAGTATCTTTAAGTTTGTTGCCTATACAGCCAAAGAGAAGCAGCAGATCGAAAACCGCAAAGCAGAAACGAAAGCGATCCGTCTGGCACAGGAAGCCGGGCAGCGTGCAAAAGAGGCTGAAGCAGAAGCCGAAGAGCTGACCTTGCGTGCAAAAGAATTAAAGAAGCAGGCAGAAGAAATCATGCAGCAGGCCCAGAAGGCCTTACAACGTGCTAAGGAAGAAGAGAAGCTTGCTTCAATTGAATGGAAAAAGGCAGAAGAGGCTGCAAAGAAAGCAAAATAAATAGGATAATAAGATTCTGGAAGGGTATGAGATATGGATACCAATATTGCTGAGATATCAGACATTACCGACATTGATCTTTCACCGGGAGTGATTGAAAAGTTTTTAGACGAATTACCGGATAAATTATTCCGGTTCGGCTTTAAGCTGGTGATTGCCATTATCGTTCTGGCCATTGGACTGCAATTGATTAAGCTGATCCGCAAGATCCTGCGCAAGTCCCTTGAAAAAGCCAATGTGGATGAGGGCATTATCCATTTTACGAACTCTTTGCTAAAGGTTATTCTGATGTTTGCCCTCTTTGTGGTAGTCATTGCAACCTGTGGTGTGGAAATCAGCAGCTTTCTTGCTGTATTGGGATCAGTCAGTGTGGCAATCGGTTTTGCATGGCAGGGAAGTCTGAGTAACCTTGCGGGAGGCCTTCTGATTCTGGTATTAAAACCGTTTCATATTGGAGAACGGATTGTGGATGAAAAGGGAAATGACGGAGTTGTTGAGGAGGTGGACATTTTCTATACGAAGATTGTAACGGCGGATCAACGTGTCATTGTTCTGCCGAACGGACCGCTCGCGAATGGCTCTATCACAAACTATACGAGATGTCCGGATCATCGGATTGATATTCCGGTTGGAATCAGCTACGATGCCGATATCCGGAAAGCACGGGAGGTGCTTCTTGATCTGCTTGAACATACAGATAAGATTCTCCAGGAAAAGGATAAACAGGTTATTGTAGATTCACTGGGAGACAGCAGTGTGAACCTCATCGTCCGTTGCTTCGTAAAGACGGAAGACTTTTATGAACGGAAGGCATATCTGACTGAGAACATCAAGCTTACATTGGATGAGGCAGGAATTTCCATTCCCTTTCCACAGATGGATGTCCATCTTTCAGAAAAAGTATAAAAACACTTGCAAAATTTTTATTCCATGTATATAATAATTTTTGTTCGTGTATTGCTACCGTGGCTCAGCCGGTAGAGCAGCTGATTCGTAATCAGCAGGTCAGGGGTTCGAATCCCCTCGGTAGCTTTCAACTCAAAAATGATCCACTGGATTATTTTCTCATATGCATGGCAACTAATGGCAGGCTGTCACAGAATTGTGGCAGCCTGTTTTTACTTCTATTCTTAACTGATTGCATTCTTTTTCTTATTCCGGTGTTCGAGATACTGCAGAATCTGATAGAGAATTAATGCCAGGAAGCACAGAATCAGAATGGAGGTAATCACCATATTCAGCTGGAAGACCTGGGAGCCATAGATAATGAGGTAACCGAGTCCTCTTCTTGCAGCAAGAAATTCTCCGATGATAACGCCGACTAAAGCAAGCCCGACATTGACCTTCATATTGCTGATGATTCCGGGAACTGAGGAAGGAAGAATAACCTTTTTATAGACATCAAATCTTGTTCCACCGAGCGTATAAATCAGCCTGCAACGTTCCTCATCCACCTGCTTAAAGCAGGTATAAAGATTAATCACCGAACCGAACAGGGCTACGGAAATTCCGGCAATAATAATGGTGTTCATTCCGGTTCCAAGCCAGACAATAAGGAGTGGGGCGAGTGCGGATTTGGGCAGACTGTTTAAGACAACGAAATAAGGTTCGGTCACCTCGGCAACCGGATGATAATACCAGAGAAGCGTTGCAGAGAAGATTCCCAGAATACAGATCAGTGCAAAGCTTACAAGAGTTTCAAATAAGGTGATTCCGGTGTGGACAAAAAAGCTGCCGTCCTTGAGCATTTTTAAGAAATAGACAGCCACCATGGAAGGACTGCTGAAAAAGAAGGAATCAATCCAGTGGAGCCGTGAGGCCGTTTCCCACAGAATTAAAAAGGCAATCAGCAGGAAAATCCGTAAGAAAGTAATCGTGTTGTGATGGCGCCGGTGTTTTATATAATATTGCTGCTGGGCATAGGATTCAGTGTTCATCCGAGATCTCCTTCCATAAGATATTAAAATAATGATGAAATTCCGGAGCGTTTCGGGCAGCCAGAAGTGAATCATCCGGAAGCGTCAGGGAGATAGGAAGATTCCGTACTACTTTTCCGGGGCGTTTACTTAAAACAATTACGCGGTCAGCAAGGGAAATTGCTTCCGATAAATCATGCGTAATTAAAATAGCAGTAATTCCGGAATGACGGATAATCCTTCCGATATCGGCAGATACCATGAGGCGCGTCTGATAATCCAGCGCACTGAACGGTTCATCCAGAAGAAGCAGCTCCGGCTCCATGACCATGGTACGGATCAGAGCAGCGCGCTGACGCATACCACCGGATAACTCATTTGGGTGCTTATCCTTGAAGGGAAGAAGTCCATAATCGGTTAAAAGGTGCATGGCCTTTTCTTTTTTGTCAGGAGTCAGGTTCTTCTGGATTTCGGGGCCTAAAAGAATGTTGCTCCAAATGGTACGCCAGGGGAGCAGATGATCCTGCTGGAGCATATAGCCAATCCGGGGCGAATCATGTGCAAAGGTAATCGTTCCGGACTCCGGCATGATCAATCCGGCAATCATGGAAAGGAGCGTCGATTTGCCGCAGCCGCTAGGACCGACGATTGCAAGAAATTCCCCTTCCGTAACCGTAAAAGAGACATCACTTAAGGCCTTGGTTTCTCCGTGAAGGGTATGATAGGAAAAGTCTATATGCTGAAGACGTAAAAGAGTCGGATTCATAGATTGCCTCATTTCTACATATTCTGAAGATATAGATCATTCGTAACTGTGAGGGTACTGAGCAGTTACGATAATTCTAATATAACTTATGAATAAAAATACCAATATGTGAGTATCTTTTGTTGAAATGCTTCTAAAAGTATGATAGTATCAAATTCAGATTTAATAATTGGAGGATGGATATTTATGGCGCAATTGTGGGGCGGCCGTTTCACCAAGGAAACGGACAGGCTGGTATATGATTTCAATGCATCCATTAATTTTGATAAACGGTTATTTGAGCAGGACATTGAGGGTAGTATTGCACACGTTGTCATGTTAGAGAAACAGGGGATTCTTACCTGTGAAGAAAAGGATCAGATCGTAAAGGGACTGACCATGATCCGGGAAGATGTCCGCGATGGAAAACTTGTGATCACTTCCGAATATGAAGATATTCACAGCTTCGTGGAAGCCAATCTGATTGACCGGATCGGAGATTCCGGCAAGAAGCTGCACACCGGAAGAAGCCGGAACGATCAGGTGGCATTGGACATGCGGTTATATGTCCGTCATGAGGTTATTGAGGTTTCTGAGTGTTTAAAGGAGCTTCTGACGACGCTCCTTACGATTATGGAGACGAATCTTCAAACCTATATGCCGGGCTTTACCCATTTACAGAAGGCACAGCCGACTACACTTGCACATCATATGGGAGCCTACTTCGAAATGTTTAAAAGGGATCTCCTTCGGATGGAGGATATCTATAAGAGAATGAATTATTGTCCGCTTGGAGCAGGTGCTTTTGCCGGAACGACCTATCCGTTGGATCGCGCTTATACCGCATCCTTAATGGGCTTTGAAGGACCAACCTTAAACAGTATGGATTCCGTTGCGGATCGTGATTATGTGATTGAATTTTTAGCAGCGTTATCTACAATTATGATGCATTTAAGCCGTTTTTCAGAGGAGGTCATCATCTGGAATTCGAATGAATACCGTTTTGTAGAGATTGATGACGCCTATTCTACCGGAAGCAGTATTATGCCGCAGAAGAAGAACCCGGATATTGCAGAACTTGTAAGAGGAAAGACAGGACGCGTGTATGGAGCACTTGTTTCCATATTGACAACCATGAAAGGAATTCCGCTTGCATACAATAAAGATATGCAGGAAGATAAGGAAGTGACCTTTGATGCCATTGATACCGTGAAGGATTGTCTTGTTTTATTTGATGGCATGTTAAAGACCATGAAATTCCGTAATGAAATTATGGAAAAGAGTGCAATGAACGGCTTTACCAATGCAACCGATGCTGCCGATTATCTGGTTGGCAAAGGAGTTCCGTTCCGTGATGCACATGGCATTATCGGACGTCTCGTTCTTTATTGTATCGAGAAGGAAACAAGCATTGATGCGTTATCCTTAGAGGAGCTGAAGAAAATCAGTCCGGTATTTGAAGCAGACCTTTACGATGCGATCAGCTTGAAGGCCTGCGTGGAACGCCGTCTTACAATCGGTGCCCCGGGCGGGGATGCCATGAAGGAAGTGATTCAGATTAATAGAGAATTCCTGAACCACATCTGGTATGAAGAGCAGTAATTTCGTTTATAGGACCAGAAGAGTCTTTTAAATATTTTTACATGAGGAGAGGAAAAATGAGCGACAAATTAAGAGTAGGGATTTTAGGTGGCACAGGTATGGTTGGACAGAGATTTATCTCTCTGCTTGAGAATCATCCCTGGTTCGAGGTAACAACAATTGCAGCAAGCCCGCGTTCCGCAGGCAAGACCTATGAAGAAGCAGTAGGGGATCGTTGGAAAATGGACACCCCGATGCCGGAAAAGGTAAAGAAGATTGTAGTAATGAATGTCAACGAGGTAGAAAAGGTTGCTTCTGAAGTGGATTTCGTATTCAGTGCCGTTGACATGACCAAAGAAGAAATCAAGAAGATTGAAGAAGATTACGCAAAGACCGAAACACCGGTTGTTTCCAACAATTCTGCACACAGATGGACACCGGATGTACCGATGGTTGTACCGGAAATCAATCCGGAACATATGAAGGTTATTGAATTTCAGAAGAAGAGACTCGGCACAACCAGAGGCTTTGTAGCAGTAAAGCCGAACTGCTCCATTCAGAGCTATGCACCGGTATTAACTGCATGGAAGGAATTTGAGCCGTATGAAGTTGTTGCTACAACCTACCAGGCGATCTCCGGAGCAGGAAAGACCTTTAAGGATTGGCCGGAAATGGTAGGAAACATCATTCCTTACATTGGTGGGGAAGAAGAAAAGAGTGAAAAAGAGCCTCTTCGTATCTGGGGTGAAATCAGGGACGGTGTGATTGTACCTGCTACAAGTCCCGTCATTACCTGCCAGTGCATCCGTGTGCCTGTATTAAACGGACATACCGCTGCCGTATTTGTGAAGTTCCGCAAGAAACCGACCAAGGAGCAGTTAATCGAAAAGCTGGTTACCTTCAAGGGCGTTCCACAGGAGTTAGAGCTTCCAAGCGCACCGAAGCAGTTTATTCAGTATCTGGAGGAGGACAACCGTCCACAGATCCAGCTCGATGTAAATTACGAAAACGGAATGGGAATCAGCGTCGGACGTATCCGTGAAGATTCTGTATATGACTGGAAGTTTGTGGGACTTTCCCATAATACCGTCCGCGGTGCTGCAGGCGGTGCAGTTCTTTGTGCAGAGCTGTTAAAGGCACAGGGGTATATCACAAAGAAGTAAATCAGTAACTGTAAATTTGCAGAGCAGTTATATCAGACTTACAAGTTGGGAAGAGAAGGATTAGATCGGTATGGATGAGTTACGTTATCAGGTAGACCTGTTAAGCGCAATGAATCAGAAACTGGAGAACGAAGAACGGATGTACCGCCTGCTGTGTGCCACATCCACCAGTGCATTTCTTTACGTGAATTTATTAGATGGCTATATCAGGACAATGGGAAGCTGGGAGCAGTTCTTCCCGGAAATACAGATCCGCGATGTCAACGATTTTACGAAGCTATATTCCAGAGTGGAAGACAAGTATGTTCTTCCATTCAGGAAGCTTCTTTATCTGGAAGATTTAAAAGAAAATTCAGGGAGCGACATCCTGAAACTTACGGATGGCAGTACATGGGTAGAGTGCGAGGTAAACGTGATCTATGATTACGCACACATGCCAACAGATAAGATCATCCGTTTCAAAAACATATCAAAGCTGAAGAACCAAAATGATGAATTGACTTATATGGCGTATTATGATGTCATGACCGGACTTTACAACCGGAATTATTTCGTGCGCCTTCTTGCTGATTTCGTAAGACGCGCAGAAGAGGAAAATACGGTAGTCTCTGTCATGTTTATTGATGTGGATGATTTCAGTAAAATCAATGATGGATTCGGACTTGCGGTCGGTGATGAGGTTGTCCAGCAGTTTGGACAGTTCCTGCAGGAGTTTTCTTCGGAGCATGTGCTGGTATCCCATTTTAATGCAGACCTGTATTGCATCGGCATTTTCGAACCCATGGGGAAATACAGTGTTGAGAACATCTATCAGGCAGTGCGTGAACGGACGAAGCTGCCATTCCGGTTAAGTAACGGTCAGGATGTGGATATTTCTGTCAGTGTTGGCGTCGCAGAGTTTCCGGAGGCAGCGCAGAACACCCTGGAACTCATCAATTGTGCTGAAATTGTCATGTTCAAGGCAAAAAAGCGTGGAAAGGATTCCATGCAGTATTTTGATGCATCTATATTAAAGGATTTCCTTCATAATGTTGCGATTGAAACAAAATTAAAGGAAGCTGTATTTGCCCAGAACTTTACTATGAATTTCCAGCCACAGTATTTTACGGAGAATGGGAAGCTTCGAGGCATGGAGGCACTGATCCGCTGGCGCGATAACGATGGACGCATGATCAGTCCTGCCGTGTTTATTCCCATTGCGGAGAAGAATGGAACGATTGTTCCAATCGGGGCATGGGTGGTTGATGAAAGCATCCGGATTTTTTCCCAATGGAAAAAGGATTATCGCATACCAATGATCTTATCTTTGAATATTTCAGCTATTCAGTATAACCGGGATGATTTTGTGGACATGATTCTGAATTGTCTGAAAAAGTATGACCTGGATCCGAACTTCCTGGAACTGGAAATTACAGAAAGTGTATTTATTGAGAATTTCCATGATGTAACAGAGAAGCTTCGTCTGCTGCGGGAATATGGAATCAAAGTGTCTCTGGATGATTTTGGAACGGGATATTCGTCCCTTTCTTATCTGAAAAAGCTTCCAATTGATACCCTGAAAATCGATAAAAGTTTTATTGATACCATAACAATGGATGAAAACACACGGGTCATTGCGGATTCCGTCGTGAATATGGCAAAAAGACTTGGCTATGAAACTATTGCAGAAGGTGTGGAAGATCAGGATCAGTTTAATTATCTGAAAAAGATCGGCTGCGACTGCATCCAGGGATTTTTTCTTGGAAGACCATCTACTTCTGAAGAAATTGAACGTTTACTGCTCCGGATTGAGGAGAGTGAGAGGTAATACAGAATGTTTTTAGGCCGTACATCAGAATTGAACTATCTGAACGCATTTTATGACAGTGAAGGAAGTCAGCTTCTTGTCGTGTATGGACAAAAGAATATCGGGAAAACCAGTCTTTTAAAAGAATTTGTAAAAGGGAAACCTTATCATTATTATTGTGCAAGATCTGCATCGGAGCGTGAGCAGACGTATGAGTGGGGAAAAGAACTCACAGATCACACCGGAGATCTGCCGGAATATCCTTCGTATGCTGAAATTTTTCGGAAGATTTCAGGGGATGAATCCGGCAAGACCGTTATGATTGTGGATGAATTCCAGCATGCGGTGAAGTCAGGAAACGCTTTTATGAAGGATCTTGTTTCTTTTGTGCAGGGAAGTGAAAAGCACGGGGAGATTCTGGTTGTACTGTCAAGTTCATCAACCGGCTGGGTGGAAAACAGCATGGTGATGAAAATCGGAGAATCAGCATATGCCCTGTCAGGATTTCTGAAGATTAAGGAGCTTCCGTTTGAAGAGATGCGGCACTTCTTCCCGAAGTTTTCAGCAGAACAGTGTGTGGAAGCGTATGCCGTTCTGGGAGGCTTTCCGGGACTTTGGACACAGTTTGATGATTCCTTAAACATGAAGGAGAACATCTGCCGGTTTGTTTTAAATCCACATACCTATCTGCAGGAAGAGGGACTGCGTACCGTTGCGGAAGAACTGCGGGAGACAGCTGTTTATCATACAATTCTTTCATCCATTGCAGCCGGAAGACATAAGCTGAATGACCTCTACCGGCACACCGGATTTTCCAGAGCGAAAATCAGTGTTTATCTAAAAAATCTGATGGAGCTTGAACTGGTGGAAAAGGTCTTTTCCTTTGATACCGAGGGGAAAGCAAATAGCCAGAAGGGGATATATCGGATCAGCAATCATTTCGTTCATTTTTACTTCCGGTTCCTGTACCCGAACCGAAGTGCGCTGGCATTGATGAGTGCAGATGAATTTTATGAAAAGAATATTCAGTTTTCCTTTAAGAATTTTGCAGCCCTGTATTTTAATGAGATCTGTAAACAACGGATTGAGAAATGGAATCAGGAAGAAAAGCTTCCTATTGCGATTGACCGCATTGGGGAATGGGTTGGAAAATCAGGAAATGTTGATGTGGTTGCACAGGATGAAAACGGCAGAACTCTTGCAGCATACTGCAACTGGGAAAAATCCGTGATGCAGTATGGAGATTATGAGAAGCTGCTTTCCAGTATGGGAAAGGCAAAGCTGAAGGCAGATACGATCTACCTGTTTTCCATTCAGCGTTTTGATGAAAAGCTGAGTCTGGAAGCAAAGATGAAAAAGAATTTGAAATTGATTAGTCTGGAAGACATGTAATGGGAAAAAATTTATTTATTGCAGAAAAACCGAGTGTTGCCCGTGAATTTGCGAAGGCTCTGCAGATTACGGGGAACAACCGGGACGGATATATTGAGTCAAATGATGCCATTGTAACCTGGTGCGTTGGACATCTTGTGACCATGAGTTATCCGGAAGTTTATGATGAAAAATATAAGCGATGGTCTTTAAATACCATTCCATTTATACCGACGGAATTTAAATATGAGGTGATCGACAGTGTAAAGAAGCAGTTTCAGATTGTAAGCGGACTGTTGAACCGCGAGGATGTGGAAACGATCTATGTCTGTACCGACTCCGGACGGGAAGGAGAATATATTTACCGTCTGGTGGAACGTCAGGCAAACGTTCATGACAAGACACGAAGAAGAGTCTGGATTGATTCCCAGACGGAGGAAGAAATTCTGCGTGGGATCCGTGAGGCCAGGGATCTTTCCGAATACGATAATCTGTGTGCTGCGGCTTACCTGCGTGCCAAAGAGGATTATCTGATGGGAATTAATTTTTCAAGAGTCCTCACACTGAAATATGGCAATGCAGTCAAGGATTATCTGAAGCTTGACCGGGCAGTTGTAAGTGTCGGACGTGTGATGACCTGCGTACTTGGCATGGTTGTGAACAGGGAACGTGAAATCCGTAACTTCGAAAAAACACCGTTTTTCCGTGTGGTGGCATCCGTTCTTTTAGGAGAGCGTGGGATTGATTGTGAGTGGCGTGCCGTAGAAGGAACCCCATATTTTGCTTCACCGCTTTTGTATAAGGAAAACGGCTTTAAGGAACGTGAGCCAGCGGAAAATCTGATCCAATATCTGTTGGAGGAGCCGCGGAAAGCCATCGTTCATTCTATAGAAAAGAAAAAGGAAAATAAGAATGCACCGCTTTTATATAATCTGGCGGAACTGCAGAACGACTGTTCCAAATATTTCAAGATCAGTCCGGATGAAACCCTGCGGATAGCACAGGAGCTTTATGAAAAGAAAATGACGACCTACCCAAGAACGGATGCGAGAGTGTTATCGACTGCCGTTTCGAAGGAGATCTATAAGAATATTAAAGGTCTGACAAACTTTCAGCTGGTAAGCTCCCTGGCTTCCCGGGTATTGCAGGAAGGAACCTATAAGGGAATCGCAAAGACAAGATATGTTAACGACAAGCAGATTACCGATCACTACGCCATCATTCCGACCGGACAGGGGCTTAATAATTATAACCAGCTAAGCTCCACCGCACAGAAGGTTTATGAAATTGTGGTCCGCAGGTTCCTGAGCATTTTTTATCCGCCTGCGGTTTACCGTAAGGTGGCACTGTGCGTAGCCATCCGGGAGGAGAAGCTGTTTGCCAATTTCAAAGTGTTGGAATCCCCCGGATACCTTACCGTTACAGAGTTTTCTTTCCGTAAGAAAAAGGAAAACGGCAGGGATACGGTTGGAGATTCAGACAATGAGGAGAACGCTAACGCAGACAATGGAGAAGAACAGAGCCTTGATGTGGGACTGATGGAGGTTTTGAACCATCTGAAAAAGGGGATGGAGCTTCCGGTAAAGGATGCACAGATCAGGGAAGGGGAAACCTCACCCCCGAAGCGTTACAATTCCGGAACCATTATTCTGGCAATGGAAAATGCGGGACAGTTAATTGAAGATGAAGAGCTTCGTGCACAGATCAAGGGAAGTGGAATCGGAACCTCTGCCACGCGGGCTGAAATTCTGAAAAAACTGGTCAATATTAAATATCTTGCATTAAACAGGAAAACACAGATCATTACCCCGACATTGATGGGAGAGATGATTTATGAAGTAGTAAACCAGTCCATCCGTCCGCTGCTCGACCCTAAGCTTACCGCAAGCTGGGAGAAGGGGCTTACACTGGTTGCCGATGGTAATATTACAGAACAGGAATATATGGATAAGCTGGACGACTTTGTAAGAAGACGGACGAATATCGTGAAACAAATGAACAATCAGGCTGCTTTAAACCGACAGTTTCGGGAAGCCGCAAAAAATTATCGAACCGGAGGAAAATAACATGGAACAATTTACAATCAGGGAACTCTATACCTTAGAGGAAACAATCGCTGCTGATCTGTTTGAGGGTGCAGTTTATCCGTGGGAATTACTGCCAAAGATCAGCGCCTTTATCGTGGAGCTTGGAGAAAAGCTTCCCAAAGACCGTTATACGGAAGTAAAAGAGCATGTCTGGGTAGCCAATAATGCCACGGTTGCACCGAGTGCCTTTATCAATGGACCGGCCATTATTGATGAGGAGGCAGAGGTTCGTCACTGTGCATTCATCCGTGGAAATGCCATCGTTGGAAAGGGTGCTGTTGTCGGAAATTCGACCGAGCTTAAAAATGTTATTCTCTTTAATAAGGTACAGGTGCCTCATTATAATTATGTCGGTGACAGTATCCTGGGATTCAAGGCACATATGGGTGCCGGCTCTATTACCTCCAATGTAAAGAGTGACAAAACGCTTGTTGTCGTGAAAAACGGTGAGGAAAAAATGGAAACCGGATTAAAGAAGTTTGGTGCCATGCTTGGTGATCATGTAGAGGTTGGCTGTAATTCCGTGCTGAATCCCGGAACCGTTATCGGACCGGATACCAATATTTATCCGACCAGCTGTGTGCGCGGCTGTATTCCCGCCGGAAGCATCTACAAAAAGCAGGGAGAAATTGCGAAAAAGTACTAGATTTTTTTGGTATTATATGCGAAAATATATAGCGGATTATTAAATATCTTTACATATTGAAAGGAGTTTTCACATGATTTATTCAAAAGAAGTTGAAGAAATGTGTACTGTTGCTCAGGGTGTTAACCATGGGTGTGCGCCTATCCCTGAAGAAGCAAAATGGGTTAAAGCCAAAGAAGTTAAAGACATATCCGGTCTTACACATGGTGTAGGCTGGTGTGCTCCTCAGCAGGGTGCCTGCAAGCTTACCTTAAATGTTAAGGAAGGTGTCATTCAGGAAGCTCTCGTTGAGACCATTGGATGCTCCGGTATGACTCATTCTGCAGCTATGGCTGCTGAAATTCTTCCCGGCAGAACCATTCTTGAAGCATTAAATACAGACCTTGTATGTGATGCAATCAACACTGCTATGAGAGAATTATTCTTACAGATCGCTTACGGCAGAACCCAGAGTGCATTCTCTGAAGATGGTCTTCCGATCGGAGCCGGTCTTGAAGATTTAGGTAAAGGTTTAAGAAGCCAGGTTGGTACAATGTACGGAACCTTAAAGAAAGGTCCCCGTTATCTGGAAATGGCAGAAGGATATGTAACCGGTATTGCACTGGATGCAGATAACCAGATTATTGGTTACAAGTTCGTAAGCCTTGGCAAGATGACCGACTTCATCAAGAAGGGTGATGACCCGACAACAGCTTATGAAAAGGCAAGCGGACAGTACGGACGTGTTGCAGATGCTGTTAAGATTATTGACCCCAGAACAGATGAAGAAGTGAAATAAGTAAAGAGGAGGATATTAGAATGGCTTTATTTGAATCATATGAAAGACGAATTGACAAAATCAATTCCGTATTAAATAGCTATGGAATCGCTTCTCTTGAAGAAGCAGAAAAGATTACAAAAGACGCAGGTCTTGATGTATACGCAATGGTTAAAGGCATTCAGCCGATTTGTTTTGAAAATGCATGCTGGGCTTACATTACCGGTGCAGCAATCGCAATCAAGAAGGGATGCAAGAAGGCTTCCGAAGCTGCTGCAGCAATCGGTGAAGGTCTTCAGGCATTCTGTATTCCGGGATCTGTTGCAGATACCCGTAAGGTAGGTTTAGGACATGGTAACTTAGGTAAGATGCTCCTTGAAGAAGATACTGAATGTTTCGCATTCCTTGCAGGACATGAATCCTTCGCAGCAGCCGAAGGAGCAATCGGTATTGCAGAGAAGGCTAACAAGGTTCGTCAGAAACCGTTACGTGTTATCTTAAATGGTCTTGGAAAAGACGCAGCACAGATCATTGCAAGAATTAACGGATTTACTTTTGTTGAAACTGAATATGATCCTTACACCAATACCGTTAAGGAAGTATTCCGTAAGTCTTATTCTGAAGGACTTCGTGCAAAGGTTAACTGCTATGGCGCAAACGATGTCTGTGAAGGTGTTGCAATCATGCACAAGGAAGGTGTTGACGTTTCCATTACCGGTAATTCCACCAATCCGACCAGATTCCAGCATCCTGTAGCTGGTACCTACAAGAAGGAATGTATTGAACAGGGTAAGAAATACTTCTCCGTAGCATCCGGTGGTGGTACAGGCCGTACCCTTCATCCGGACAACATGGCTGCAGGTCCTGCTTCCTACGGTATGACCGATACCATGGGACGTATGCATTCCGATGCACAGTTCGCAGGTTCTTCTTCCGTTCCGGCTCACGTAGAAATGATGGGTCTGATTGGTGCAGGTAACAACCCGATGGTTGGTATGACCGTAGCAGTAGCTGTTTCCATTGAGGAAGCTGCCAAGGCTGGTAAGTTTTAATTCATTTACCGAAACAAATACAGAATAACAACAGGAGCAGTTTGCAGAATTATTTTCTACAGACTGCTTCTTTTTATTTTCATGATATTTTTATAGGACGTTTGTACATTGTAATTTCTGAAATTACCAGTTATAATAAAAGTGTTATTCGAGAGAGGAGATATGAAATGAACGAAAAAATTTATTGTACTTCCTGTGGCGCAGAGAATGAAGCCGGCGCGCATTTCTGTGTAAGCTGCGGAACGAAACTTGAAATGCCTGTTCAGGATCAGAATCCAAATACAGAATCCTTAACCGGTGATGTGGTTTCCAATAATACACAAAGTACCTATACCTATACCACCCAGCCTGCACAGTCCGCACAGACTTATTATTCGGTTCCTGAGGAACCTAAGAAAGAAGGCGGCTATATTGGTGTAGCCATTGCGTCACTGGTCTGTGGTATTCTTTCTTTGCTTTGCTGCCCGTTTGCCTGTTGTGGAAGCTGTTGTGGGGGTCCCAATGTATTGCTTGCGATAGCATCAATCGTTCTTGGTATTATTGCACTGGTGAAAGCCTTTGATGGAAAGGGTATGGCGATTACCGGACTTGTCTGCGGAGGCATTGCATTGGTTGGAATGATTTTTGCATTTGCATTACCGGCATCCTTTACGAGAGGTTTGATGACAGGAATTCTTGGGGAAGAATATAATATCGGTAATATGGATGAGCTTGATGATCTTATGGATGATTTTGGAGTGTACTACAACTTTTCATGAAGAAGATAACAATAAGAAGAGCCGATGATTTATTTTTTTATCTCGCCATGGTGGTTACTCTGCCGGGAATTCTGTTTGGAATCTGGTTTTCACGATGGGGATACCATTATACGGAAGAGCTTACGAGGTGTACTTTCCGGTTAAATACGGGACTTCCGTGCCCGGGCTGCGGTGGAACAAGGGCTTTCATCCTGTTTTTCCGGGGCGAGATATTTTTAAGCCTCTGTTATCATCCGGCGGTACTTACATTTGCCGTATGTTATCTGCATTTTATAATATTGTATCTTTACCGGCGATTCAGACATAACAAAGTAACTTACCGTAAAGAAATACCGGTACAGATCTATGCCTATGTATTTATTGGCATAGTACTGCTCCAATGGTTCGTAAAGCTGTTTCTGATTTACTTAAAATTGAAAGGTCACTGAGTGTTTAACAAAATAAGACAAGAACACAGGAAGAACAGATTAAGAAAATTTGCAAAATTTATTTTTGATACTCATATCGTAACTATTCAGCACCCCATTCGTAAAACTGATACATAATTTGCATGGCTCTGAATAGTTACCTCATATCATAATATTATATAAGGAGAACAAGGATGAAAGTATGTAAAAATTGTGGAACGCAGAATAAGGATACTTCTTTATTCTGTGAAGGATGTGGAACCAGATTGGAAGAAGCACCTGCAGTAGTGACGCCCGTAGTGGAAGAACCGGCTGCAACGGTTGTACCTCCTGTAGCAGAGCCGCCGGTAACAGAAGTGCCAGCGCATGAGCCGCAGGTTCAGCCTGCCTTTGAAGAACGCCCGGCAGACACCAGGAGACCGGAGGGCGCATTCTCCGGACAGACGGAGCAGACCGGGACTCAGCAAAATGCGTATCAGCAGCCGCTTCAGCAGAATATGTACCAGCAGCCTGCACAGCAGAACATCTATCAACAGCCGGCTTATAATGCTGTACCGCAGGAGCCGCAAAAGAAGAATGGTAACTGGATGACCATTACTTCCCTGATTTTGTCCATTTTATCGATTGTTTGCTGCTGCCTGGATGTATTCGCACTGATTCTGGCAATTGCATCAATTGTACTTGCCATCATTGCACTGGTTCAGCATAAGGGCAATAAGGGAATGGCAATTGCATCCCTGATTGTTGGCATTATCGGATTTTTAATTGCTGTATATCTTCTGGTTTATGCCTATGCAATTCTTCCAAACAATCCGGCGCTGCAAAGCCAGATCATGGATTTGTATGATGAGCTCGGGGTAACAGGATTTATCTGGTAAGACCTGAATATCGAACAGTAAAAGGAACATGGATAAAGTTCCATGAAGCATCAGATAGGAACAGAACGTAAAATAAAAAGTTCGGATACAGAGCGGGAAGCTTTGTATTCGAACTTTTCTGTTTTTTAGAATCTTTTCAACTATGCTGAATCACTACAGTATCATATTTGTTCCGGTTACTCAACCGTTTCTTCATCGGAAGCTTCTGCAGAGTCTTCTGTGGAGGTACCGGGAACATCTCCATAAGCAAATTCATCCTCTTCGGAAGAATCTTCAGAATCCTCATAAGCATCTTCCGCAGAATCCGTTGAAGTTTCATCCTCCGTAAAATCATCAGCAGAAGAATCGGTGCTGCCGGTGGAATCATCCTCGTCATAAGTGAAGATTTCCTCCGGAATATCCCCATGAAGAATCTGTACAATATACTGAAGACGTTTATTCGCAAACTGATAATTCTGATAAGCAATATCAGCAGAGGTTTTATCGTACTCCTCACCGCTGTAGGCCTGATGATAACAGGAAACAGCTTCTGTCATATATTTGCTTGCGTCTGCTGCCAGATCGGCAACACCCGGAAAGCCGTCAGGCACCTCCAGGGAAGCCATCTGGGAAAACGATTTATCCAGACTGTCAAGAAGCGGAAGCAGTTGATCCCCGACATTTTCATCGTTTGGATCCAGCTGATTGATCGCATCGTTGATGGTCTGTATATTTTCAAAAAACTGCGTCATGTTTGCACGGTAGTTTTCCACTGCTTTGTCCTTACCACATCCGGTAAGAACAAGTGTCAGAAGCAGTGCCGGAAACAGGAAACGCTTTCCGGGGAATTTATGAAAATTGTGAATGAATATCATAAGAGCCTCTCTCTAAGGTATGATCCTTTTGTTATAATCTAAAAATAAGTTAACATAGTTAAGAAATGAAATCAAGAAAAGATAGTATTTTTAGAAATTTTGTGATAGCATATAAGCAATGTATAAAAATCAATACAATTTTATAAAAATCCGTTTTGGGAGGAAAACATGGAAGAACTACAGAAGAATACGGAACCGGAGGATTCCAAAGAAGAACTCAATACTTCCGAAGGGATAGCACAGGAGCTGTTAAAGACGGCGAAGAAGCAGTTGTTTTACACAAGACTTTCCACCTGCTTTGTGGGGGTGATGGCTGCTGCGATTGTAATCAGTCTCTTTTCAGTTGTTCCGAGGGCAAACCATCTGCTTGGTAATGCGAACGCATTGCTCGGAGAAGTGAATGACCGTCTGGAGGTACTTGATGAAACGATTGCCAGTGTGAAGACCATGAGTGACAGCATTACTTCGGTGGGGGATCAGCTGGATACGTTTATTGAAGATAATTCAACGGCTTTGCAGGGTGTGGTTAAAAAAATGGATTCCATCGACTTTGAGGGATTAAATAAATCCATTAAGAATCTTGGTGATGTTGTGGAACCACTTGCTAAGTTTTTTAAGGTCTTTTAGATAATAACAGCCAATTCATGAAAGCAGCAGAAGATAAAAGTGCTTTACTGACAGAAAAGACAGAAACATAAAGACAGGAAGGGAAAACAATGATAGGAGCAGATGCAATTGTTAAGTGTTTAGAAGAAGAAGGGGTAAAATACGTTTTCGGTTATCCGGGCGTTGCCATTTGTCCTTTTTATAATAGTATTCTGGATTCCGGTATCCAGACCATCTTAATTCGTACCGAACAGAACGCAGCCCATGCGGCGAGCGGTCTGGCACGTGTCACAGGAAAGGTCGGTGTCTGTGCCGTGACCTCAGGACCGGGAGCAACGAATCTGATCACCGGTGTTGCTACGGCGTTTGCAGACAGCATTCCGTTAGTATGCATTACCGGCCAGGTGAATTCTTCTTTATTGGGAAGCGATGTATTTCAGGAGGCAGACATTACCGGTGCAGTAGAATCCTTTGTCAAATACAGCTATCTGGTTAAGAAGGTTTCTGATATTCCCAGAATTATGAAGGAAGCCTTTTATATTGCAAACACCGGAAGAAAGGGGCCTGTACTGATTGATATTCCGATTGATGTCCAGAATGCAGAGCTTAAGAAGTTTGCCTATCCGGAAAGTGTGTCCATGCGGACCTATAAGCCGACCGTGAAAGGCAATATGGTACAGATCAAAAAAGTGATTCATGAACTGGAGGATTGCAAACGTCCGATTATCTGTGCAGGAGGCGGAGTCCTGCTGGCAGATGCCAAGGAAGAATTACAGGAATTTGCCATGAAGCATGACATTCCGGTTGTTTCCACAATGATGGGAATTGGTGTGATGCCGACAGAACATCCGCTTTATTACGGAATGGTCGGAAATAATGGGAAACCGTGTGCCAACCGTGCAATGAATGAGGCAGACCTGATTATCATGGTAGGCGCCCGCGTGGCAGACCGTGCGATCAGTCAGCCGGATCTGATTACAGAGAATAAGGTATTGATTCATATTGATGTGGATCCGGCTGAAATTGGCAAGAATGTAGGTCCCGGAATCCCGCTTGTCGGTGATGCAAAGCATATTTTTAAGGATCTGCTTTCCCAGGAGCTCCATGTGGAGCATAAGGACTGGCTGGATACTTTAAACGATTACCGTGTATCCATGGTTCCGAAGCGGAATCCGAATCCGGCTTATGTGGATCCTGCAAAGTTTATTGAACTGTTAAGCCGGGCCATGGATGAGGATGCTGTTTATGTGGCGGATGTCGGTCAGAACCAGATCTGGTCCTGCGGCTATCATATTGTAAAGAAGGGGCAGTTCTTAACCTCCGGTGGTATGGGTACGATGGGCTATTCCATTCCGGCGGCGCTGGGAGCAAAGCTTGCCGATAAGAAGCGTCAGGTTATTGCCGTCTGCGGTGACGGCTCCTTCCAGATGTCGATGATGGAGCTTGCCACTATGCGGCAGTATCAGGTACCGGTCAAGATCATTGTATTAAAGAACAATTACCTTGGAATGGTCAGAGAATATCAGCATTACACCTATCAGGATCATTATTCGGTTGTTGACTTAAGCGGAAGCCCGGATCTTGAGCTGTTAGCGCCTGCCTTTGGCATGAAGTATTTACGTTTGGAGAACATGGATCATGCAGAACAGATGATTGGAGAGTTCTTAAGTAAGGATGAATCCGTATTATTGGAATGCCTGATTGATCCCATGGATCTGGTAAAGTAGGAAAGGAGATGCGCAGATGAAAAAAATATATTCCGTTTTAGTTGAAAACCATTCCGGTGTTCTGTGTAAGGTTGCAGGTCTTTTTTCCCGAAGATGCTTTAACATTGATTCACTTGCAGTTGGTGAAACGCAGGACCGGGACGTTTCCTGCATGACGATTGTCAGCAGCGGAGACAAGCGAACCATCGAACAGATTGAGAAGCAGTTAAACAAGAAGCTCGATGTAATTAAAGTAAAGACTTTTGATGAAGGAAGCAGTATTTCCAGGGAACTTCTCCTGATGAAGGTGAAATACAATAAATCCAACCGCCGTGATATCATAGAAATGTGTGAGATTACTGATAATGCCAATATTGTAGACTTTTCCCCACATACGATGATGATCCAGATGTGTGATACCACCGAAAAGATTGAAACCTTTATGGAAATGTTTAAAGGAATCAGCATTGTAGAGGTCGCACGTACCGGAACCCTGGCTTTACAAAAATGTAAAGAAACCGATTAGTTGCCGTTGACTTTTGCACATCAACGTAGTAGAATCTGTACTAGCATTAATCAAAAGAAATCCGATTAAGGATCTCGAAACAGGAGGATCCCATGCAAAAGAAAGTATTTCAGTTATTAGTAGATAATACTTCGGGTGTTTTAAGCCGGATTTCCGGTTTGTTTTCCCGAAGAGGATATAATATTGAAAGTATTACCGCAGGTGTAACCGCGGATGCACGGATTACCAGAATTACGATTGTGGCTTCCGGTGATGCAGAAACACTTGCCCAGATTGAGAAGCAGGTAGGAAAGCTTGAAGATGTACGTGACGTTAAGGAATTGGAGCCGGAAATCAGTGTTTACCGGGAGCTTGCCTTGATTAAGGTAAGAGCGAACGAAGAGCAGCGTCAGGGAGTGATTTTATTGACGAATACATTCCGTGGCAACATCATTGACGTTGCAGTTGACAGTCTGATTATTGAAATGACCGGTGGTCAGGCGAAGATTGATGCTTTTTTAAATCTGTTAAGCGGCTATGAGATCTTAGAGCTTGCAAGAACAGGTATTGCAGGTCTTGGCAGAGGATCAGGGAACGTTACCTACCTGAATTAACAAAAGAACCAAAATTCTGCATTGCAGATTTGGTATAAATTTAGAGGAGAAACCTCAGCGAAAGGAGTCATTGAAATGGCAAATATTTATTATCAGGAAGATTGTAATCTCTCTTTACTGGAAGGAAAAACAATTGCGATTATCGGCTATGGCAGTCAGGGACATGCACATGCATTAAACGCAAAGGAATCAGGATGCCATGTCATTATTGGTCTTTATGAAGGCTCCAAATCCTGGGCAAAGGCAGAAGCACAGGGATTTGAAGTATATACAGCAGCAGAAGCTGCTAAAAAAGCAGATATTATCATGATCCTTATTAATGATGAATTACAGGCTGCTATGTACAAGAAAGATATCGAACCGAATCTGGAAGAAGGTAATATGCTGATGTTTGCACACGGCTTCAACATCCACTTCAACCAGATTGTACCGCCTAAGTTCGTAGACGTTACCATGATCGCACCTAAGGGACCTGGACATACTGTCCGCAGCGAGTATCAGGCTGGAAAGGGTGTTCCCTGTCTGGTTGCTGTACATCAGGATGCTACCGGTAAGGCACTTGATATGGCACTTGCTTATGCACTTGCTATCGGTGGAGCAAGAGCAGGTGTTCTGGAAACCACATTCCGTACCGAAACCGAAACAGACCTCTTTGGTGAGCAGGCTGTTCTCTGCGGTGGTGTATGTGCATTAATGCAGGCTGGTTTTGAAACACTTTGCGAAGCTGGTTATGATCCGAGAAATGCATACTTCGAATGTATCCATGAAATGAAGCTGATTGTAGACCTGATTTATCAGTCCGGTTTTGAAGGAATGAGATATTCCATTTCCAACACCGCTGAATATGGTGATTACATCACAGGTCCTAAAATTATCACTGACGAAACCAAGAAGACCATGAAGAAGATCCTTAAGGATATTCAGGATGGTACTTTTGCGAAAGACTTCCTGTTAGATATGTCTGCTGCAGGTGGACAGGCTCACTTCAAGGCAATGAGAAAGCTTGCTGCTGAACATCCTTCAGAGCAGGTTGGTAAGGAAATCCGTAAGCTGTATAGTTGGAACAATGAGAACGATAAGCTGATCAACAACTAATCGCTTCAAACAAAGAAATACGCACCCGGAGAGAAATCCCCGGGTGTTGTTGTGTTTACATACATAGAAGAGAATTCACTAAATTTTCATTTTTCAAAACGGAAAGAATGTGGTATTCTATGTAATAGATTGTTTAGGAGGTATGGATCATGGGAATGACGATGACACAGAAGATCCTTGCTGCACATGCAGGATTGGATTGTGTAGAAGCAGGACAGCTCATCGAAGCTGATCTGGATCTGGTACTTGGTAACGATATTACCAGTCCGGTTGCGATTAAAGAAATGAGCAAAATGAACGTGGATGGCGTTTTTGATAAGAATAAGATAGCACTGGTTCCGGATCATTTTGTGCCGAATAAGGATATTAAATCTGCAGAGCATTGTAAATGCGTACGGGAATTTGCGCGTAAAAACGAGATTACGAATTACTTCGAAGTGGGACAGATGGGAATTGAACATGCACTCCTTCCGGAAAAAGGACTTACCGTAGCCGGAGATGTGATTATCGGAGCAGACTCCCACACCTGTACTTATGGAGCACTTGGTGCATTTTCTACCGGTGTCGGAAGTACTGATATGGCAGCCGGAATGGCTACCGGCAAGGCGTGGTTTAAGGTGCCCGGTGCGATCCGCTTCGTGCTTACCGGCAAGCCTTCCAAATGGGTAAGCGGTAAGGATGTGATTTTACATATTATTGGTATGATCGGTGTGGATGGTGCATTATATAAGTCCATGGAATTTACCGGGGACGGCATTCAGAACCTTACAATGGATGACCGCTTTACCATTGCGAACATGGCAATTGAAGCCGGTGGCAAGAACGGTATTTTCCCGGTAGATGATCTGGCCATTGCTTATATGAAGGAGCATTCCAACAGAGAATATAAGATCTATGAAGCGGACGAGGATGCGGTTTATGATGAAGAGTATATCATTGACTTAAGTACTCTTCGACCGACGATTGCTTTTCCTCACCTGCCTGAGAATACGAAGACCATTGATGAAATTACCGGGGATGTCAGGATTGATCAGGTAGTGATCGGTTCCTGTACAAACGGAAGAATGGATGATATGAGAACTGCAGCCGAAATCCTCAAAGGCAAACATGTTGCAGATGGTGTCCGCTGTATTATTATTCCGGCTACACAGGCAATTTATTTACAGTGTATGGAAGAAGGTCTTTTGAAAATCTTCGTGGAGGCCGGAGCAGTGGTAAGTACACCGACCTGCGGACCGTGTCTTGGTGGTTACATGGGTGTTCTGGCTGCCGGAGAGCGTTGTGTTTCTACGACGAACCGGAACTTTGTCGGACGTATGGGACATGTGGAATCTGAAGTTTATCTGGCAAGTCCTGCTGTTGCAGCAGCAAGTGCGCTTACCGGCATGATTTCATGTCCGTGTGAATAAGAATCAGGAAAGGATAGGGATTATGAAAGCAGCACAGGGTATTGTTTTTAAATATGGTGACAACGTAGATACAGATGTAATCATTCCTGCCAGATATCTGAATTCTTCGGATCCGGCAGAACTTGCTACCCATTGTATGGAAGATATTGATAAGGATTTTGTAAATAAGGTTAAGAAAGGTGACATTATTGTTGCTGAAAAGAACTTCGGATGCGGCTCATCCAGAGAGCATGCACCGATTGCCATTAAGGCTGCAGGAGTAAGCTGTGTCATCGCCGAAACCTTTGCACGTATTTTTTACCGGAATGCAATCAATATCGGACTTCCGATTATTGAATGTGCCGAAGCATCGAAGGGAATTGATGCAGGTGATGAGGTTTTGGTGGATTTTGATTCCGGAATTATCAAAAACCTCACAAAAGGTACGGAATTCAAGGGGCAGGCGTTCCCACCTTTTATGCAGAAAATCATTGACGCTGAGGGACTTGTAAATTATATTAATGCAAGATAGTTCATCAAGAACAGCAGGAACTGTACAAAACAGTTACGAACATTGAAAAGAAAGGTGTGTATCAGAAAATGACACAGGGAACAAATCAACAGGAGTATAAGACCAAATACGACCGCAAGATGGCTGAGCGTGCCATGGAAAAGAAGAAGGAAGAACGTCAGTTAAAGATCATGAAGATTGTCGGCGTAATTCTATGTGCAGCTGTTGTTGTGGCAATTGCTGCTCCAATTATCAGCAATGTGGTTAAGAAACAGCAGGCCTTAAATGGCACATATGTAAAGATCGGTGATCATGAGCTGAGCGAACTGGAATATGATTATTATTACTATTCGGCAGTGAATAATTACATCAATACCTATGGATCTTTCATTTCCTATCTGGGACTGGATACTTCCGTAGACTTTGACAAACAACAGTATGATGAGACCAAAACCTGGAAGGATTATTTTGACCAGATGACGGTCGATGAACAGATCAAGCCGATTTTTGCTCTGCTTGATGAAGCACAGAAGAATGGTTTTACTTATGATGCAGCAGAGGATTATGATGCTTATGTAGCAAGCATTCAGGAAGCTGCAGATAATGCAGGAGTAAGCTTAAGTGATTATTACAGGAATTATTTCGGACCTTATGCAACTGCTTCTAATGTAGAAGCTTTCATTAAGAATGGATATATTGCATCTGCTTACTATGAACAGCTGGTTGCAGATCATGCACCAACCACTGAAGAAGTAAAGACTTATTATGATGAGAACCGGAATGCTTACGATCAGGTGGATTATAAGAGCATCGCCTTTGAAACACCGGAATTTGAGGAAGATGCAACCGATGAGGAAAAGGCAAAGGATCTGGAAGACCGTCAGAAGCAGGCAGAGGATGTGCTTGCACAGATTGAAAACGGAGATACCGTGGATGGCTTTGAATTAACCGAGGGTGCTAAGTATAGTGCCGTTCCATCCAGTGCTGCAGCATGGCTTTTTGATGATGCAAGAGCAGAGGGTGATATTCAGGTATTTACCGATGACTCCACCTCCAATGTTTATGTGGTTCAGTTCGTGAAGAAGTTCTATGACGAGGCAAATGATGAAACCATTTCTTCTTCACTGGCATCTCAGACTGTAAGCGCACAGCTTCAGGAAGTAGCAGACAGATACGAGGTTGTTGATGTAAAGGGTGACCTCAAATACCTGACCATACCGGAAACGACCACGGAAGATACATCAGCAGGAGATACTGCTGAAGACGCAGCCGCAACGGATGGGGCAACAGGTGATACTGCAGAAGATACGACAGCCGATGAAGCTGCTGGTGATGCCACAGAGGATAGTGCAGAGTAGTAGATGCAGCTGATTATATTTTGCAATAACTTTCATGTGGAATAATTATGAAAAATAATTTTTAAAAGAACACAAAAAGTCAGACATGAGACCGATATATTCAGAATTCTGTTAATATATCATTCATGTCTGACTTTTGTAAGCTTATCCTTTTCCTGACTTTAACTAATTGGTTTTAATACTGAAAAGGATTGGAAAAGGAGCCTGCCGGGGAAATCAGTTCTCCGTTCTGCAGCAGGTGATTGGAATCGCCCATGACCTGTACGCGGAAATAAGCTTCATTGCTCCAGCGTTCTTCCGTAGATAAAACCGTAAGAGAGGAGGTTGGCAGGAAAAATCCATGTGCCAGCAACGGAAAAGGAATGTTTAACAGGTGTGACAAAATGATACAGATTACGCCCAAATGACAGAAAAAAACAAGGGTGGGTTCCGGATGCTCCTCATCGGGCAGATGGTTGTTCCGGATGGTTCCGTCTTTGTTTACGGTAGAGCTGATAAAACGTTCCTCCTTTACCCGGTAGAACTTGTCATCACGCGTATAGCCATAGGAAGCAAGCAGCTCATCAAATTTCTGGCAGACATTCGGGTATTCCGTTGCAATCTTTGGGTTCTGAGTAAGAAAGCTGGTATTTACCCAGTCTTCAACGGAAAACATCTGTGGTTCTTTCGTCCAGGTTCCGGGTGTAAAATCCCATGGCACACCGTGACGACCGGTAGCAGGGTCATCAATCGGATAGGAAAACTCACGAAGCCATTCCAGAGTAATGGCTTCCCTGTTCACGGCCTTTAATGTACAGGATGCGGTATCCTTTGCCCTGCCTAATGGAGAGACGTAAAACTGGGTAACCGGCCATTTAGTGGCTCTTTTTGCCAGAAGCTCTGCCTCTCTCCAGCCTTTTTCTGTTAAAGAATCAATCGAATAGTCCGGTTCGCCGTGCCGGATAAATATTAATTTCATAAATGATCGTCCTTTCTGATTATTCTTTTTTATGATAGCATAATTTCTTTTGAAAACAACTTGAAACGTATGTTCGATCATGGTAAGATAGGAGATATGAAACGAGTAAGAAATGATTGCATCCTGATATTAATAGTTGTTCTGCTTGCTGGCGGATTCTGGTTTGCACAGTATATAAATTCCATGCAGGCTGAAGCTGTTCTCCGGATCTATCAGAATGGAGAACTACGAGGAGAATATGATCTGTCACAGCCACAGACTCTTCCGGTCAAAGAGGAGGATTATGGTTATAATCTGGTTATGATTGAGGATGGAACGGTCCGGATAACAGATGCAGACTGTCCCGATCAGCTCTGTATGAAACAGCGTTCTATTTCGAAGAACGGAGAGAGTATCATCTGTCTGCCGCATAAGCTGGTTTTACAGATCTATGCGAAGGAGGAAGGCGCCTTGGATGCGGTGACCTATTAAACAATGAAATTGAAATCTGTTTACCTTGGCCTGTTACTGGCACTTGCGTTGATTCTGTCCTATGTGGAGACCCTGATTCCGTTTTCAGTTGCCATTCCAGGGATTAAGATAGGAATGTCGAACCTTACCGTTATCTGGTGCCTGTACCTGTTATCCTTCCGGGAGGCTATGCTGTTATCGGTCAGCAAGGCTATTCTTTCAGGCCTTTTGTTTGGCAACCCGGTGATGATTTTATATAGCTTATCCGGAGCCGTATTAAGCTGCCTTGTTATGTATATTCTGAAGCGCTGTAACGGCTTTCATGTTCCGGTTGTAAGTGCCGTCGGAGGCGTGGCACATAATATCGGACAGCTCCTTGTTGCTTTTTTTATGGTGCAGACCTATGGAATTGTATATTACATTCCGTTTCTGTTACTTGCAGGGCTCCTGATGGGGGGCGTGAACGGAAGTATTTCCGCGTTGGTGCTTCCTTACCTGCAAAATTATTTATCCAAAGGAGATTCCTTATGATCGCATTTGTAAACGGCATCGTTGAAGATTATTCCGAAGAAGCAGTCATTTTAGATGTGAACGGGATCGGATACGAAATTAAAATTTCCGGTGATACCGCAGCAGCACTTCCGTCCATCGGCGAGCGGATGAAGCTGTATACCTATACTTATGTAAGGGAGGATGCTTTTTGCCTGTATGGTTTCCTTACAAAAGATGATCTTGAAATATTTAAGAAGCTGATTACGGTAAGCGGAATCGGACCGAAAGGCGGACTTGCCGTGCTTTCCGTGATGAGTGCAGATGACCTGAGGTTTGCCATCATGTCAGGAGACGCCAAGATGATTGCGACAGCTCCCGGAATCGGCAAGAAGACGGCAGAGCGCGTGATTCTTGATCTGAGGGATAAGATTTCCATGGAAGATACGATGATTCACCGTCGGATGACCGAACAGACGGCACAGGATTCCTTTGCAGATGATAACCAGATCCGCACTGAAGCGGTGGAAGCGCTTACTGCCCTTGGTTATTCCGCGCAGGAGGCATTACAGGCGGTTAAAAAGGTTGTCATTTCAGAAGAGATGGATGTTGAAGCTGTCTTAAAGGCAGCATTAAAAAATATGTTTTAAGAGGTTTCGTTTATGGCCAGAAGAATGATAGAAACAGATCTGCAGGAAGAGGACCGGAAGATTGAAGGTACCTTACGTCCGCAGAAGCTGAAGGATTATATCGGACAAAGCAAAATCAAAGACAGTCTTCAAATTTATATACAGGCTGCCAGGCAGCGGAATGATGCGTTGGATCATGTGTTGTTTTATGGACCTCCGGGCCTTGGAAAGACAACACTTGCCGGAATTATTGCGAACGAAATGGGTGTCCATATGAAGGTGACAAGCGGACCTGCAATTGAGAAGCCGGGAGAAATGGCAGCAATCTTAAATAATCTGCAGGAGGGAGATCTTCTGTTTGTGGATGAAATTCACCGTCTGAACCGACAGGTGGAGGAGGTGTTGTATCCGGCAATGGAGGATTATGCGATCGATATTATGATTGGGAAGGGACCGACAGCACGCTCCATCCGTTTGGATCTTCCCCATTTTACACTTGTGGGTGCCACAACGAGAGCGGGGCTTTTGACTGCTCCGCTGCGGGACCGGTTCGGAATCATTCACCGTATGGAATTTTATACAGTAGAGGAATTACAGACGATTATCATGCGTTCTGCGGAGGTGCTGAATGCCCCCTTAGAGCCTGCGGGCGCAATAGAAATGGCGAGAAGGAGCCGGGGAACGCCGAGACTTGCCAACCGTATTTTGAAACGTGTCCGGGATTATGCACAGGTAAAGCATGATGGTATCATTACGGAAGAGGTAGCTATGACAGCCCTTGACCTTATGGATGTGGATCGCATGGGACTTGACCATATCGACCGGAATATCCTGCTTACCATGATTCATAAATTTGGAGGAGGTCCGGTTGGTCTTGATACTCTGGCGGCGGCAATCGGAGAAGATGCAGGAACGATTGAGGATGTATATGAACCTTATCTGCTCAAGAACGGATTTTTGAACCGTACACCGCGGGGACGTGTTGTCACGGATTACGCATATTCCCATTTAGGACTTGAAATCACCCGGTAATCTGTTTATAATGGATCTTGTATAGCATAAATATTTAATTCCTATATTTAGTTGTTATACATCAGGAAATGATCCGGTGGGTTCTTTTACGTGTAGCGGTGGAAGATGAGGGGTGTGTTCATGTCATCAAAGACAGATACCGAAGTAATTATCGGAGGAAAGGTTTTCACCTTAAGCGGATACGAAAGTGAAGAATATCTGCAGAAGGTTGCCTCCTACATTAATAATAAAATTACAGAATATAATAAAAACGAATCTTTTAAGCGTCTGACGCTGGATATGCAGAATGTCTTATTACAGTTGAATATTGCGGATGATTATTTCAAGGCTAAGAAACAGATCAATATTCTGGAAGAAGAGATTCAGACGAAGGAGAAGGAATTATATAATCTGAAGCATGAATTGATTGCCTCACAGATCAAACTCGAAAATACCGAGAAGAATGTTAAGAAGCTGCAGGCTGAAGCAAATGAAAATGCGAAAAAAATCATTCGGCTTGAAACGGAATTGAAGAATTAATTTTAAGCTGTCTTTTTAGACAGCTTTTCTATTATCAGGTTTTCCATGAGCAGGGAGAGTTTTTGAATGAAACAGGTAGAACTATTGGCACCTGCCGGTAATTATGAAGCACTCGAGGGTGCAATCTGTGCAGGAGCAGATGCTGTATATCTGGCGGGTAACCGCTTTGGAGCCAGAGCATATGCAGATAATTTTACAGAAGAAGAATTGTGCAAAGGAATCCGTATGGCACATATTTATGGCAGACGGATCTATCTGACAGTGAATATTCTTGTGAAGGAAGCAGAACTTCCGGAGCTTGTGACCTTTTTACAGCCCTTGTACGAAGCCGGACTGGATGGTGTCATTGTACAGGATCTTGGTGCTGTGCAGGTTATCCGGCGTTACTTCCCGCATCTTCCGGTTCATGCAAGCACCCAGATGACGATTACCGGTCCGGAGGGTGCACGCTTCTTAAAGGAACAAGGAATTTGCAGAATCGTTCCGGCAAGAGAACTATCCTTGAAAGAGATCCGGAGAATCAGGGAAGAAACCGGAATTGAAATAGAAACCTTTATTCATGGAGCAATGTGCTACTGTTATTCCGGACAGTGTCTGTTCAGCAGTATCTTAGGCGGCCGGAGTGGTAACCGCGGGCGGTGTGCACAGCCCTGCAGGCTTCCCTATGCCACGAAGAACCAGAAAGAATGTTATCCCTTAAGCATGAAGGATATGTGTACGCTTGAAATTCTTCCTGAATTGCTTGAGGCAGGCATTGATTCGTTTAAAATCGAAGGACGTATGAAAAAGCCTGCGTATGCAGCAGGCGTTACCTCTATTTATCGGAAATATATTGATTTATATTATAGCGGAAAGCCCTATGAGGTTGCTGAAGCCGACCGGGAATTCCTGTCCTCCCTGTATATCCGCAGTGAAGTGGGAGAAGGCTATTATCATCAGAAGAACGGCAGGAATATGATTACCCTGTCTTCCCCTGCATATTCCAAAACCAGTGAACAGGTATTGGAAACGATTGAAAACCAATATCTGAAACAGAACAGAAAAATTGAAATTGATGCCACAATTTCTCTCAAAAAGGGAGAACCGGGATATCTGTTGCTTACAGACGGTAACGTACAGGCCAGCGCCATAGGCTCTATACCACAGGAGGCGTTGAAACAGCCCTTAAGAGAAGAGGATGTCCGAAAACAGATGAATAAGCTGGGCAATACCTCATTTAAGATCCGGGATCTGCAGATTCTGATGGATAAGGATATTTTTGTACCGGTACGGGCGCTCAATGATCTGCGAAGAGAAGCAGTGATTCACCTGGAAGAGGAACGGATTCGTGAGAATGGGTTCTCCTGCCAGCGTCATATGGAGGAGGAATCTGTTTATTGTTCTTCAATGGATCCATTATCCGGAAAAGGTGTCCATGAAAAGCTTCGGCACAGGAACAGGTATCCGGAAATGCTGGATGTTTACGTATCGACGAAAGAACAGTTTTATGCTCTTTCTGAGCAGTTGGATATAAAGGAAAGGCAATCTCTTCCGATCCGCCGGATTTATCTGGACTATGCATTGCTGGATGGAAAAGATATTTCTTCCGATGCACAGGAGCAATGGGCTGGCAGACTGTTTCTTGCAGGTCCTTATGTCATCCGGGAGCATAACCGGAGAGATCTGTCTAAACTGGAAGCCGCATTGCGAGGCGGCTGCTTTGCAGGTCTTTTATTCCGTAATCTTGAAACCTATGCTTATATGAAAAAGGTTTTGCCGGATTATAATCTGATTCCGGATCATAATCTGTACTTCTGGAATCACGAAACAGTGCAGTTTTGGGAAAGCCGGATCACCGAATATACGCTTCCGGTCGAGGAAAATCAGTCAGAATGGAAGGAACTCCTTGCCAAAACTCCGGATACAATGGAAGCAGCCGCTCTTGTTTACGGATATCTTCCAATGATGGTTACGGCAAATTGTATCGAGAGTACCTTAAAGAGCTGCCGGCATGAAGCCGGAATCTGTGTTCTTACAGATCGTTATAAGACTTCATTTCCGGTACTGCATAACTGTCGGAGCTGTTATAATATCATCTATAACAGTGTACCCTTGTCCCTTCATACCCTCGTGGAAAAGGGCATGCAGGGCATTACGGCTTACCGTCTTGACTTCACAACCGAAAACGGAGACGAAACTGTGTCAGTTGTCCGCTATTTTGCTGATTTATTATCCGGTACGGACCGGAAACCTCCCTATCAGGAATATACAACGGGACATATAAAAAGAGGAGTGGAATAATGGAATTATATGTCAGCGAGTTTTCAAAATATGTAATTACACTGCTGATTACATTATACACGTATGAATGCTTTGCCGTGTTCCGGTATGATAACGAAGAGGCTCGCAACGGCATTTACATCCGGCAGAATATTTTAATGTTTGCATTTCACTTTTGCAGCTTTCTGGTCATCTGCTTTGAAACGGGAGATTTTACCTATCTGTTTTTTTATGCGTTCCAGCAGATTCTGCTGTTTACGGCTATTATGCTGTACCGCATGATTTACCCGAAAGCCAATCGGCTGATTGTAAACAACATGTGTATGCTGCTTAGTATTGGTTTTGTGATCCTGACTCGTCTTGATATGAAAAAGGCAGTTAAACAGTTTATTATTGTGGCTGGATCGTTAGCGATTGCCCTTCTGATTCCGTTCCTGATTGAAAAGATACGCTTTTTGAAGAAGCTGAAATGGATTTATGCATTGATTGGTATTCTTGCACTTTCTGTGGTTTTGATTCTTGGTCAGACCACCTATGGAAGTAAGCTTTCCTATTCCATCGGCGGCGTCACCTTTCAGCCATCCGAATTTGTTAAGATCTTATTTGTATTTTTTGTGGCAAGTGCACTGTATGAAGCTTCGGGCTTCTTAGAGGTCTTTACGACGGCCGTGGTTGCGGCAGCGCATGTCATTGTGCTCGTGATTTCAAAGGATCTTGGGAGCGCCCTGATTTTCTTTGTTGTATATGTCCTTATGGTCTATGTGTCAACGAAGAATCCGCTCTATGTAGCAGCAGGAGCAGGGGGTGGTGCAGCTGCAGCTTACCTTGCATTCAAGGTGTTTCGGCATGTGCAGGTACGTGTACAGGCCTTTAAGGATCCGTGGAGTGTTATTGATTCCGCCGGTTATCAGATTACCCAGTCGTTATTTGCCATATCGAGTGGTGGTTTCTTCGGACTTGGGTTATACAAAGGAACACCGGAATCCATTCCAACGGTTGAAGCGGATTTTATTTTCTCTGCAATTGCGGAAGAGTTAGGAATTCTGTTTGCAGTCTGCCTGATTCTCATCTGTGTGAGCTGTTTTATTATGTTTATGAATATTTCCATCCGGCTGAATGACAGGTTTTATCAGCTGATTGCATTTGGTTTTGGTGTAACCTATATTTTTCAGGTGTTTCTTACGATTGGCGGCGGTACAAAATTCATTCCGCTTACCGGAGTGACCCTGCCGTTAATCAGCTACGGTGGAAGCTCCGTGCTTACCACATTAATGATGTTTGCAATTGTAGAGGGGCTTTATGTTCTCCGGCAAAAGGAAATTGAAGAACAGATGCTTCTGAAACGGCGAAGACGTCCGGGATCTCCAAACGGAGCCACCCACAGACGTCCCACAACCGGAAGACCGGAACGGCCGGATCGTCGGGAACGGCCGGACAGACCGGTACCTGTACGCTCTTCCTATACTGAAGACGATGATTTTATCGAAGACTGGAATGAATCAGAGAATGAAGGAGAAGAATTTGAAGGTGAAGAATAATCGTGCACCGAAGAAGAAATCCCAGAAAAAAAAGAATCCGGAGATTATGGCAGTAACCTGGTTTTTTACGTTATTACTGCTTTCCATGTCCGGCTATATTATTTATTATTCCGCAACCCATAAGCAGGAACTGATTAATAACAGCTATAATGGACGTCAGCAGATGCTTCTTGCCCAGAACCGCCGGGGAAGCATTTATTCCGGAGATGGTCAGATTCTGGCCCGGACCGTCGAAGGAGAAGATGGAAAAGAAGTACGCGAATATCCATACGGGAATCTGTTTTCCCATGTGGTCGGCTATGCGGTTAATGGTAAAATGGGACTGGAATCCCAGTGCAATTATTATCTGATTAATTCGAATGCCCCTCTTTCCCAAAAGGCATCCTTAGAAGCAAAGGGTGAAAAATATCCGGGTGATAATGTCTATACGACACTGGATACGAACCTGCAGCAGGTTGCTTCCACGGCACTTGGCGTTTACCGGGGAGCCATTCTGGTGACTGAACCACAGACCGGAAGAATTCTTGCAATGGTATCTCATCCGGATTTTGACCCGTCTACGGTAGCTCAGGAATGGGACAATTACTTACAGGATACCGATAGTGGCATTCTTCTTAACCGTGTGACGCAAGGGTTATACCCGCCGGGATCTACCTTTAAAATCATTACATCCTTAGAATATATCAGGGAGCATCCGGACACCTATCAGAATTACCGGTATCAGTGTGTCGGTTCCATCAAATGGGGCGAGGACCGGATTCAGTGTTATCATGGATCGGTACATGGTTCGGTGGATTTCACCAGATCCTTTGCCAAGTCCTGCAATACCTCTTATGCCAATATCGGACTTTCTCTTGACCGGAAGGAGTTCGGTGACACCTTAAACCAGCTTCTCTTTAACCAGAAGCTTCCGGTTACCTTCCAGCATTCGGTAAGTAATCTGGTTGTGGATGAGAATACATCAGATGCAGATATGATGCAGATTTCAATCGGACAGGGAGCTGCCGGAATCACACCGCTGCAGTTAAATATGATTACCTGTGCGATTGCCAATAACGGCAGGCTTATGAAGCCTTATCTGGTAGACTCCGTAAAAAACAGTGCCGGCTCCATCACCAGAGAATTTAAACCATCTGCTTACGGAGACCTGATGACAGAAACAGAAGCAGCTGCCATGCAGGCTCTCATGGAGGCAGTTGTCACAGAGGGGACGGCATCGCGGTTAAAGGACTTATCCTATACGGCTGCCGGGAAAACAGGATCTGCGGAATACGGTACCGTGAAGGGGGAAAGCCATGCCTGGTTCACCGGGTATGCACCGGCAGAGAATCCACAGGTCTGCGTGACGATTATTATCGAAGGAGCCGGAGCCGGAGGCGATTATGCCGTTCCGATTGCAAAGCGGATTTTTGATGCATACCTGACAGAGCCACAGTCCTGAGAAGCAGACAAAAGCAGAAGGAGCAATTTCTATATGAAATTTTATAAGTATCTCTATGTAGGAGAAACAGTTGAGCATGTAGGGATTTTGAAACAAAAACTGAAGATACATGCAATGGTACGGGTTTACCTGGTTACACTTGCCTGTGGAGACGATCAGCTGGAAATCTATTCTTCCATGCTGCTAAAGCAGAAATATTTCAGAAAACATGCACCGATTATTATCGGAATTGCTTCAAACTATGAGGAAGCTGTTGCAATTGTGCAGAAGATTGTGGAAGAAAGCCTTGAAAGAACCGGAACATGTGACCTCAAGGAATATTTGAAGCTCAAGGTAAAAGATCAGAAGAAAGGTTCGTAATGCATGGGAATGGTAATTTTGACCATACTGAAAATCATAGGAATTATATTGCTTGTTGCTTTGGGGCTGATTCTGTTCCTTCTGCTGCTGGTGCTTTTTGTACCAATCCGTTACCGGATTGATGCTTCAAAGGATGCAGAGGGCGAACAACAGATTCATGCACTGATTAAGGTGACGTGGCTCCTTCATCTTTTGAATATCCGGTTTCTTTATCCGGAGGAAGCGTACTTACGTGTGAGAATTGCCTGCTTTACCCTGTTCCGGTCAGACCAGCCCACGAAGGAGGCGGCTTCTTCTAAGAAAAATGCAGCGGCTGAGAAGAAAAAGGAAAGTGAGGCAAAGACTGTAAAAACCTCAAAAGCTTCCAGAAAAGCCGAAGATACTTTACTTGCCACAGAAGATGTGGAAGGTTTAGGAGAACAACCTCAAACCATGGACGAAGATGGCTGGAGCCCTATTGACAACACACAAATAAAGCCAGATGAAAAAACGGAAGCTAAGCTAAAAGATGCTCCGAAAAATCAGACAGAGAATGCAACACATACCGAAACAGATTCTGAGGAGTCAACCTCAAAGTGGGAACTGCTGCGAGAGAAAATCCTCTGGTGCATTCAAAAGCTCTGGAAGCTGCTTAAAAATATACGGTACACAATTCAGTCAATCTATGATAAGATAAGGAATATTATTCATCATATCCGATATTACTATAGGGTACTCCAGAGTGAGCTGTTTCGCCGTACATGGGAGAAGTACTCAAAGGAAGCATTATGTCTTTTAAAGTGCATTGCTCCACGGAAGATCAAAGGATACCTGCATATTGGAATGGAGGATCCGGCAACAACCGGACAGTTCCTTGGCTATTACGGAATGCTGTATCCTTTGATTGGAGAACACATAGATGTGGTTCCGGAATTTGAGCATGTGATTCTGGAAGGATCACTTAAGATCCGGGGGAATATCACATTATTTCAGGCTGTAAGAATAGCATGTACCATTTATTTTGATAAAGATTTACAAAAACTCATCAGGCTGTTGAAAAGGGAGGTAGCATAATGGCTGATAATAATTTTGCAGGAGTGATTGAATCCCTCATGAAGGGAATGAATACGGTGTTGTCTACGAAGACGGTAGTCGGAGAAGCAACACAGATTGGAGATACCATCATTCTGCCGCTTGTGGATGTTTCCTTTGGCGTTGGCGCAGGCGCCTCTGCAGGAGATAAGAAGAACGGAGGTGGCGGCGGATTCAGCGGCAAGATGACGCCGAGCGCGGTACTTGTTATTAAGAATGGTTCCACGAAGCTTGTCAATATCAAGAATCAGGATACCATGACGAAGGTACTTGATATGATTCCGGATATCGTAGACAAGTTCACTGCTCCGAAGGAAGAGATGATTGATGATGATGCAGCCGTAGAAGCGGCTTTTCCGGATGAGAAAAAGGAAGCATAGTGGTTTCCTTCTGCATGGAAACAGACCGTGCTGCATAAAATAAGATAAGAATCCAATTACGAGGATGATCTTGAAAAAACTAATTGGCTTTATTGCATTCTGGATTGCGGTCGGGATGGTTCTGATGCTGCTTTTGACGCATCATTATCTGATTGCATTGATTATTATCGGATTATTACTGTTAATCGGATACAATTGTTATTATTGTGGATAACGGGGCTGTGCCCCGGAGGAGATACCATGGATGGTGAGCGGAAGGGGAAGCCGGTCAACTGTCACGATGATTTTGAGAGAATTCTGGTGGCAGGAGATACGGAAGAATTAAATGAACTGAAAGGATGGCTGTTCCGTGAGAATATCCGTCTGGAAATGGAACGCAGCGAATTTCTTCATACACAGGAGAAGTTCATGGAAGAGCGTACCCGGTTCCGGGATGAAATGCTGGAAGTAAACCGGAAACTGGTCGTTGAACGGAAACGTCTGAAGCAGGACGAGCAGTTCTTTGACAAGAAAATGGAAATTTTAAAGAATGGTTTTGTCCAGCTTGATGCAGAGCGGAAAGCATTTGAAAAAGAAAAGCTGCAGTTTCATTCTGAACAGAAGGTACATGAGCGGGATCTTCACAGAGAACGGAACGACCAGATGGCAGAAATGCTTTTTCAGGGCGTGAACAGTCAGCTTGCATTAAAGAAACGTTACCGGGATCTGTTAAAGATGTTTCATCCGGACAACGTGGCAGGAGATGCCGAAATGGTTCTTGTTATCAACCGGATTTATGAAGAATTAAAAAGAAGCTATGAATTTGGCCGCTGGGCATAAAAATAAAAATCAAAACGGACAGATCAAAAACTTAATGTGAGAAACAATTAACAACAGAAGACGAAAGAAGAAAAGAAAAGGGCAAGCGAAAAACGCTTGCCCAAGTCATTTGCCTTCATTTAGTAAAATCAATATTTAAGCTCTTTCAACAGCTCCGGACTTCAGACAGTTTGTGCAAACATGCATTCTTTTGGAAGCTCCGTTTACTTTACATTTAACATTTTTGATGTTAGAATTCCAGATTCTGTTAGATCTTCTATGAGAATGGCTGACGTTATTTCCAAAATGTACGCCCTTACCACAAATATCACATTTAGCCATCGTAGCACCTCCTAACAATTTAAGTATAACCGCAACAGTTGTATAATAGCAGATATCCTTATAGAATGCAAGTGGAATTTTTACATGTTTTTGAAAATTGTGATATTTTTAAAAAAATGAGTTTCATTTTTTGTTGACAGAGGTTATAATACCTAATATATGTTTAAAAAGAAGGAGGGCTACTTATGAAATCTTCTACAACGAAGTATTCGAATAAAATGACTTCAATTAATACCAGCATGGGAAATATTTCCATTGACAATGAAGCAATTGCACAGTATGCAGGCAGCGTTGCGATGGAATGCTTTGGTGTTGTCGGTATGGCAGGAATCAACATGAGGGATGGTCTTGTGAAGCTTCTTAAACTGGACAGCATGACCAGGGGAATCAATGTTATGGTCCGTAACAATAAGCTGGTGATTAACTTTCATATTATTGTCGCTTATGGTGTAAGTATCCTTGCTGTATCGAATAATCTGATCAGCAATGTGAAATATAAGGTAGAGGAATTTACCGGAATCGAAATTGAGAAAATAAACATCTTTGTCGAAGGTGTAAAAGTGATTGATTAGGAGGAAGCTTTACAGTGAATAGCAATAAGATCAATGCTAAGATGCTTGCAAAGATGTTCTTAGCCGGTGCGAAAAATCTTGAAGTTAAGAAAGAATGGATTAATGAACTGAATGTATTTCCGGTTCCTGATGGTGATACCGGTACAAATATGACGTTGACCATCATGTCCGCAGCCAAGGAAGTGGTAAACCTCCAGGATGAAGATATGATGACAATTTGTAAAGCAATTTCTTCCGGTTCCCTGCGGGGTGCCAGAGGAAACTCCGGTGTTATTCTTTCCCAGTTATTCCGTGGATTTACGAAGACTATCCGTGAATATGAAGAAATCGATATCCCGACACTGGCAACTGCAACCGAGAAGGCCGTGGAATCTGCTTACAAGGCAGTTATGAAACCCAAGGAGGGAACCATTCTAACCGTAGCGAAGGGAATGGCAGATAAAGCAAGAGAATTGGCTGAAGAAGGCTGTGACGATATGGAGCTTTATTTCCGTCAGATCATCGAGTACGGAGATGAGGTATTGGCAAAGACTCCCGATATGCTTCCTGTTTTAAAGCAGGCAGGCGTGGTAGACTCCGGCGGTCAGGGGCTGATGCAGGTTATGAAGGGGGCATTTGATGCATTCCTTGGCAAGGAGGTTGACTTTACCTTAGAAGCTTCGAAGGAGAGCTCGGCTAAAGGGGGACCTGCTTCTTCCGTAGATCAGGAGATTAAATACGGTTACTGCACCGAATTTATCATCTTATTAAATAAGACCTTTAATATCAAGAACGAAATTGATTTCAAGGAATATCTGGAATCCATTGGTGATTCCATTGTGGTTGTTGCTGACGGGGATGTGGTTAAGGTACATGTACATACCAATGATCCCGGTCTTGCCATCCAGAGAGCTTTGAAGTATGGTGCATTATCCAACATGAAAATTGATAACATGCGTCTGGAGCATCAGGAAAAGATCAATAAAGAACAGCAGATGAAAGAACAGGAGCAGAAGAAGAAACCGGAAATGCCTCACAAGGAGGTTGGTTTTATTGCTGTATCCGTAGGTGAAGGCATGAGTGAAATCTTCAAGGGACTTGGTGCAGACTACATCATCGAGGGTGGTCAGACCATGAATCCGAGTACTGAAGATATGCTGAATGCGATTGACAGGGTGAATGCGGATACCATCTTTATTCTTCCAAACAACAAGAACATTATTCTTGCTGCCAACCAGGCAAAGACCATGGTAGAAGATAAGAAGATCATTGTTATCCCGACGAAGACTGTTCCACAGGGAATTACTGCGATCATTAATTATGTACCGGATATGGATCCGGAGGACAATGCAGCAACCATGGAATGTGAAATCAAGAATGTTTTGACCGGTCAGGTTACCTATGCTGTTCGTGATACCATGATTGACGATAAGGAAATCAAACAGGGTGACTACATGGGCATCGGTGATTCCGGCATTCTTTCTGTAGGACGCGACATGGAAGAGGTTACATTTAACATGATTAAAGCCATGATGCATGATGATCTGGAACTGATCAGCATTTACTATGGCTCGGATGTAAGTGAAGAAGCTGCCGAGGCAATTAAGGCGAAGGTAGAAGAAACTTATCCGGACTGTGATGTGGAATTACAGATGGGCGGACAGCCGATTTATTATTATGTGATTTCCATGGAATAAATATCGGAACTGAACTGTTACAAAGTGAATGCAGCAATCAAATATATTGCAAAAGGACGGTTAAACCGTCCTTTTTGCATATGGTAAGAAGTAGAAACAAAAGCTACATATAGTGGCTGTAAGGGGTGAAAAATGAATCCAACAGACGATATCCTGTCAATAAAAGGAGTCGGTGAGAAAACAGCCAGACTTTTTCGAAAGATCGGGATTGATACGGTAGAAGATCTCATTCACGATTATCCAAGGGATTATGTGGTTTATCCGGAACCCAAGAAATTGAAAGCTGCACAGGATGGAGAAATGATTGCGGTATTTTTGCAATTACAGGAAACCTTTTCATTTAAGAAGTTTCGGAATCTGACAATTGGAACCGGAAAGGCAGCCGACGGACAGGATACGGTAGCCTTAACCTTTTTCAATATGCCCTACCTGAAATCCAGGCTCGTCTCCGGAGCCTGTTATCTTTTCTATGGGAAACTGCAGAAGGAGCACGGGCAGTATCGTATGGAGCAGCCGGTGATCTATAGCAGGGACGAATATGAAAAGCTGCGCATGCAGCTCCAGCCGGTCTATGGACTGACTAAGGGATTGACCAATCATCTGATCCGGAAGTGCATCGCACAGGTTCTTACGGAATATGAGGAGCCGGAGTTTGTGCCACCGGAAATCGTAAAGGAATATCATCTTCCTGACAGGAAGGAAGCCCTGAAACGAATCCACTTTCCGGAAAACTATGAGGAGCTTGCCGAGGGCCGCAGGAGACTTGTTTTTGACGAATTGTTTCTGTTCCTTCTGATGATCTGGAAAATGAAGCAGATTAAGGAAGAGGATACCATGTACCCTATGCTGGAAACTGCATGGCCCGGGCGTCTTATAGAGCAGCTTCCTTATCCTCTTACCGGAGCGCAGAAACGCGTTTATGGAGAAATCGTAGAGGATCTTACCGGTGGCAGATGCATGAACCGGCTGATTCAGGGGGATGTCGGATCCGGCAAAACGATCCTTGCCTTCTTAGCCCTCCTGTTATGTGTGGATAACGGTTATCAGGGAGCGCTGATGGCTCCGACCGAGATTCTGGCTACCCAGCATTTTGAACAGATCTGCGCCATGACGAAGGAATATGAGCTTCCTTTTAAACCGGTCCTGTTAACCGGATCCATGACTGCCAAAGCCAAAAAGGAATCCTATCAGCAGATTGCCGATGGCAGTGTGAATCTTGTGATTGGAACCCATGCCCTGATTCAGGATAAGGTATCGTTTCAGAAACTTGCGCTTGTCATTACTGATGAACAGCATCGTTTCGGTGTGCGTCAGCGAGAACGCTTCGGGGAAAAGGGCGGCAGTCCCCATGTGCTTGTTATGAGTGCAACGCCGATTCCCCGTACCCTTGCGATTATCCTGTATGGGGACCTGCATATTTCCCTCGTGGACGAGCGCCCTGCCGAGCGGCTTCCTGTGAAAAACTGTGTGGTAGGTGTTTCATACCGTCCAAAGGCATATGCCTTTATTGAGAAGGAGGTTGCCTTTGGAAGACAGGTTTATGTAATCTGCCCGATGGTCGAGGAAAACGAAGTATTGCATGATGTTGAGAATGTAACGGACTATACGGGGCTTCTTCGGGAGAAGCTGAATACGAAGATCCGCGTGGAAATGATCCATGGTAAGATGAAGGCCGATCAGAAGCAGGAAATCATGGATCAGTTTGCAAAAGGAAATATCGATGTTTTAGTTTCCACAACCGTGATTGAAGTCGGAATTAATGTGCCGAATGCAACCGTTATGCTTGTGGAGAATGCAGAACGATTCGGTCTGGCGCAGCTCCATCAGCTCCGGGGCAGGATCGGACGGGGAAAAGAGCAGTCCTACTGTATTTTCATGAATCATTCCGAGAAACCGGAAAACAATAAACGCTTAAAGATTCTGAATGATTCCAATGACGGCTTTTATATTGCAGAACAGGATTTGAAGCTGCGAGGCCCTGGTGATCTGTTTGGAATCCGGCAGAGCGGATTAATGGAATTTAAGATTGCGGATGTTTATCAGGATGCAGCTCTTCTCAAAAAAATAAGCCAGACGGTAGATCATCTGCTTGCAGAAGATGAAGAACTGATACAAAATTCAAATGGCGCATTAAGGGAATATATGGAAGAGAATACGATGAAACTGATTGACTTTAAGTCGATCTGAAAGTAAGATATTTGGGAAGGATTGGTGAACCGATTGAGTAAAAAAATTGCAGTAGTAACAGATTCAAACAGCGGAATAACGCAGAAGGAAGCAAAGGAGCTTGGGTTATTTGTGCTTCCAATGCCTTTTATGATTGATGATGCGGAGTACTTTGAAGACATCAGCCTGACACAGGAGGGTTTTTATGCGATGCTTGAGGGCGGTGCCAGTGTGGTAACCAGCCAGCCTTCCCCGGATTCGGTCATGAAGCTGTGGGATGATCTCCTTGCAGACTATGAGGAGCTTGTTTATATCCCGATGAGCAGCGGATTATCCGGATCCTGCCAGACCGCAGTCATGTTATCACAGGAAGCAGATTACGCAGGCCGTGTCCATGTTGTCAATAACCAGCGTATTTCGGTCACCCAGCGGCAGTCCTGTCTGGATGCTTTACTGCTTGCAGAATGGGGACTTACCGGTGCAGAAATCAAGACATTTCTGGAAAATGATAAATTCAATTCCAGTATTTATATTATGTTAGATACACTTGTATATCTGAAAAAAGGCGGTCGTATCACTCCTGCTGCCGCAGCAATCGGTTCATTACTGAAGCTGAAGCCGGTGCTTACCATTCAGGGAGAAAAGCTTGATGCATTTTCCAAAGCAAGAACCGTATCCCAGGGAAAGCAGACTATGATATCTGCTATCCGTAAGGATATGGAAACTCGTTTTGGCGGTGCAACACCGGAAAATATCTGGTTAGAGATTGCTTATACGAAGGATCTGGAAACTGCCCTGCAGTTTAAAGAAGAATTATTAAAGGAATTCCCGGAATTTGAAATTGTCGTGCAGCCCTTATCCTTAAGTGTGGCCTGTCATATCGGACCGGGTTCCCTTGCAGTTGCATGCTGCAAAAAAATCAGGAAAGAGGTTTAATAAATGGCAAAGGAAGCGGTTTATGACGCTTCCAGTATTACGGTGCTGGAAGGCTTGGAAGCGGTCAGGCGAAGACCGGGAATGTATATCGGAAGTGTTTCTACGAAGGGCTTAAACCATTTGATTTATGAAATCGTAGACAATTCCGTGGACGAACATCTTGCCGGTTACTGTGACAAAATCTGGGTAACGCTCGAGAAAGACGGATCGGCAACCATTGAAGATAACGGACGAGGAATTCCGGTCGGTCTCCATGAGAAGGGAATCAGTGCAGAACGTCTGGTGCTTACAACACTTCACGCAGGCGGTAAATTCGACGATTCCGCATATAAGACAAGCGGAGGTCTGCATGGCGTTGGTTCCTCAGTCGTAAATGCCTTATCCACGTATCTGACCATTCAGGTAAAGAGCGGTGGAAATCTTTATGAAGACCGTTACGAAAGAGGAATCCCTGCGGTAGATTTGATAGACGGACTCCCTCCTGTGATCGGGAAAGCAAGAGGAACCGGCACAAAGATTAATTTCCTGCCGGATGATACCATTTTTGACCGTACACGTTTTAAGGAAGATGACATCAAGAGCCGTCTGCATGAAACAGCATACTTAAATCCGTTACTTACCATTATTTTTGAAGATAAAAGAAAAGAAGCAACAGAGCATGTGGAGTATCATGAGCCGGATGGAATCATCGGATTTATCAAGGATATGAACAAATCCACGGAAACCATCTGTGACGTCGTTTATTTTAAAGGCGAGAGTGAAGGCATTTCCGTAGAAGGTGCCTTCCAGTATATTAATGAATTCCATGAGAATGTTTTGGGGTTCTGTAATAATATTTACAATGCAGAAGGCGGTACGCATCTTACCGGCTTTAAAACTGCGTTCACGAATATTATCAATACTTATGCTAGAGAGTTGAATATCTTAAAGGAAAAGGATGTCAACTTCACCGGTGCCGATGTGCGTAACGGTATGACCGCTGTGATTTCCGTCAAGCATCCGGATCCCCGTTTTGAAGGACAGACGAAGACGAAGCTCGATAATCAGGATGCAGCAAAGGTCGTTGCGAAGGTTACCGGTGATGAACTGGTCCGCTATTTTGACCGTAATTTAGAGACCTTAAAGAGTATCATTGGCTGTGCCGAAAAGGCGGCCAAAATCCGTAAAACCGAGGAAAAAGCAAAGACCAACATGCTCACGAAGCAGAAGTTTTCCTTTGATTCGAACGGAAAGCTTGCAAACTGTGAATCGAGGGACGCTTCAAAATGTGAAATCTTTATTGTCGAAGGAGATTCCGCGGGCGGCAGTGCCAAGACAGCCAGAGACCGTGCGTATCAGGCAATTCTGCCAATCCGTGGTAAAATCCTGAACGTGGAAAAGGCAAGTATAGATAAGGTATTGGCTAATGCCGAAATCAAAACCATGATCAATGCGTTTGGCTGTGGATTTTCTGAAGGATATGGAAACGACTTTGATATTACGAAGCTCCGTTATGACAAAATTATTATTATGGCCGATGCCGATGTGGATGGCGCGCATATTTCCACACTGCTTCTGACCTTATTCTACCGGTTTATGCCGGAACTGATTTATGAAGGACATGTTTATATTGCCATGCCGCCGTTATATAAGGCGATGCCCTCGAAGGGAGAGGAAGAGTACCTGTACGATGACAAGGCATTAGAGCAGTACCGTAAGAAGCATAAAGGTCCCTTTACCTTACAACGCTACAAGGGTCTTGGAGAAATGGATGCGGAGCAGTTATGGGAAACGACTTTAGATCCGGCATCCAGAATTTTAAAGCAGGTTGAGATTGAAGATGCCCGTATGGCATCCGAAGTAACTGAAATGCTGATGGGAACCGAGGTTCCTCCCCGAAAGGCATTTATCTACGAACACGCCACCGATGCGGAGCTGGATATCTGATTGTTAAAACAGATTCCGGAGTTTCTTAGAAAGGAATTATTTCATGGAAGAAAAAATCATCAAAACCGAGTATTCGGAAGTGATGCAGAAATCATATATTGATTATGCCATGAGTGTTATTATCGCACGTGCCCTGCCGGATGCCAGAGATGGGTTGAAACCTGTGCAGCGCCGTGTGCTATACGATATGCATGAACTGGGAATCCGTTACGATAAGCCGTACCGTAAAAGTGCGCGTATTGTCGGTGATACCATGGGTAAATATCATCCCCATGGAGACAGCTCTATTTATGATGCGCTTGTTGTAATGACACAGGATTTCAAGAAAGGAATGCCATTAATTGACGGACACGGTAACTTCGGTAACATTGAGGGAGACGGGGCAGCCGCCATGCGATACACGGAAGCCCGTCTTGAAAAGGTGACGCAGGAAGCATTTTTGGCCGATCTTGATAAGAATGTTGTCGATTTTGTGCCAAACTTTGATGAAACAGAGAAGGAGCCTTCTGTTCTGCCTGTAAAGATTCCAAACCTTTTAGTCAATGGTTCCGAAGGTATTGCCGTTGGTATGGCAACCAGTATTCCGCCTCACAATCTCGGTGAGGTTGCCGATGCAGTAAAAGCCTACATGCAGAATGAAGAGATTACCACAGAAGGATTGATGAAATATATCAAAGGTCCTGATTTCCCGACCGGAGGTATCGTTACCAATAAGGATGAGCTGCTGGAAATTTATGAAACCGGTGTCGGGAAGATCAAGGTTCGTGGCAAGGTAGACATCGAAAAGGGAAAAGCCGGCAAGACCAATGTGGTTATTTCTGAAATTCCCTATACCATGATCGGTGCCAACATTTCCAAGTTCCTGATGGATGTAGCAGCTCTTTCCGAAACAAAAAAAACGCAGGATATTGTAGACATTACGAACCAGTCCTCCAAGGAAGGAATCCGTATTGTGATTGAGCTTCGTAAGGATGCAGATGTTGAGAACTTTGTCAACATGCTCTATAAAAAGACACGGCTCGAGGATACCTTTGGTGTGAACATGCTGGCCATAGCCGATGGCAGACCGGAGGTTATGAGCCTTAAACAGATTATCAGACACAATGTGGATTTCCAGTTTGAAGTAGCACGCCGAAAATATACCACACTTCTTGAAAAGGAGCTGGAACGCAAGGAAATTCAGGAAGGTTTAATCAAAGCGTGCAACGTCATCGATCTTGTCATTGAAATTTTACGTGGATCCAGAGATCGAGCCATGGCAAAAGCCTGTCTGGTAGAGGGTAAGACCGATGGCATCAAATTCCGTTCCAAGGAATCCAGAATCATGGCTTCCCAGCTCTGTTTTACCGAAAAGCAGGCAAACGCCATCCTGGAGATGCGTTTATATAAATTAATCGGACTCGAACTTGAAGCGTTGATCAACGAACACGAAGATACGCTTGCCAATATTTACCGGTATGAGGATATCTTAGACCGCCGGGATTCCATGGCACAGGTTATCATAAATGAGCTTGATGACATCCGCCGGGAATATGGGAAACCACGAAAAACAGTCATTGAAAATGTTGCAGAAGCCGTTTATGTAGAGAAAAAGATTGAGGAGATGGATATTGTCTTCTTAATGGACCGCTTCGGCTATGCCCGTTCCGTGGATGTTCCAACCTATGAACGGAACAAGGAAGCGGCGGATTCAGAAAATAAATATGTGGTATTCTGTAAGAACACCGGTAAAATCTGTATCTTTACAAATACCGGACAGCTTCACACGGTAAAATTACAGGATGTTCCGTTTGGAAAGTTCCGTGACAAGGGTGTTCCGATCGATAACATCAGTAATTATGACTCACAGAAGGAATATGCCATCACGGTAGAAAGCCAGACGAGTTTGAATCTCTACCGGATTCTGTTTGTTACCGCCCAGGCCATGATGAAGATCGTTGACGGTGGTGAATTTGATGTGGCAAAGAGAACGGTTGCAGCAACGAAGCTGCAGGATAGCGATGAGGTCATCAGCGTTGAAATTATCAGGGAGCAGAAGCAGGTCATTCTGCAGTCCGCTGAAGGATATTTCCTGAGGTTTGGATTAGAGGAAGTTCCTGAAAAGAAGAAGTCGGCTGTGGGTGTACGTGGAATGAAGCTTTCTGATAAGGATCATGTAGAAGCTGTTTATTATACGCTGGCAGCCATGCCTGATCCGGATATTGTATATAAAGACAAGCATGTGGAACTGCAGCGGATTAAACCGCAGCACAGAGACAGTAAAGGAACGAAGCTTCGTCTTTAGCTTTAAGGAGGAACTATGAGAGTAATTGCAGGAACAGCACGGAGCCTTCCGTTAAAGACACCGGCATCCATGGATACCAGACCCACCACGGACCGGATTAAAGAAACCTTATTTAATATGATCCAGATGGATATTCCGGGATGCATTTTCGCGGACTTCTTTGCAGGAAGCGGCGGAATCGGAATTGAGGCCTTAAGCCGGGGAGCAGAACACAGTTATTTTATTGAGAATAACCCGAAAGCCATTTCCTGTATTCAGGATAATTTGCAGTTTACGAAATTTGCAGACTGGGCAACCCTGATTAAGGGAGATGTTTTATCCGGCGTTCATCAGATCCACGAAAAGGAGGTTTCCATCATCTTTATGGATCCCCCTTATACATCAGGTATTGAACCGGCTCTTTTCCGTGAATTGAGAAATATGCCGTATGTTACGGAAAATACTACCATTATTTTGGAAGCCTCAATCGACCGGTCTTTTACTTTTTTGGAAGAATTCGGATTTACCATTGTAAGAGAAAAGAATTACAAGACCAATAAACATTTATTTATCAAAAGACAATAGGGAATGGAATCCTGACGTCTTAAGGAGAAGAAATTGAAAAAAGCAATTTATCCGGGAAGCTTTGATCCGGTTCACTACGGACACCTTGATGTCATCCGCCGTGCGGCACAGATGTTTGACGAATTAACGGTAAGTGTCTTAAACAATAAAGTAAAGACACCATTGTTTTCAGTAGAAGAACGTGTTAAGATATTAAAGGAAGCTGTGAAAGATATTCCGAATGTAAAGGTGGAATCCTTCAGCGGCTTATTGGTAGATTATGCAAAAGAGAAGGATGTTCATGTCGTGATCCGTGGCTTGCGTGCCATCACCGATTTCGAATATGAGCTTCAGACAGCCCAGACAAATGCCAAGCTTTCCAATGGTGCAGTGGATACGGTCTTTTTAACGACCGGTTTGGAATATGCCTACCTCAGTTCTTCGAGCGTCAAGGAAATTGCCAGCTTCGGAGGCGATATTTCCATGTGTGTACCGGACTTTTTAGGGAAGCAGATTTATGACAAATATGGAATAGAAAGAAATGAACCGGAGGCAATGGAATGAGCAGCAGAATTGAACAGTTAATTGATGAAATCGAAGAATATATCGATGGTTGCAAATATCAGACCTTTTCCGATACCAAGATTATTGTGAACAAGGAAGAGATTGATGAGCTTCTTCGGGAACTGCGTATGAAAACCCCTGATGAGATCAAGCGTTATCAGAAGATTATCAGCAATAAGGAAGCTATTTTGAATGATGCCAGAGCGAAAGCAGAGGCACTGATCAATGAAGCTACTCTGCATACCAACCAGCTGATTAATGAACACGAAATTATGCAGCAGGCTTACGCACAGGCAAACGAGGTTGTTACCATGGCAACGAAGCAGGCACAGGAAATTCTGGATAACGCAACCATGGAAGCAAACAGTGTCCGGTCTGCCGCCATGCAGTATACCGATGATATCCTGGCAAATGTGGAAGCACTTATCAACCAGACGATGAAAACCACAACCGAGCATTATGAAAGCTTTATGGCAGGACTCAATCATTATAATGATGTCGTGAATTCCAACCGTGTAGAACTGAATCCACCGGAGCCCGATAAGTTTGAGGCACCGGAGGGTGATCTTCAGGAGAGTACCACGGGAAGCATTAATGTTGATATGTTGTAAGGCCTGAACCGGCCTACCGATTGGTAGGCCGGTTCTCTTGTATACGGAGAGTAAGCGATGCCAATCATTGTAATAGATCCAGGTCACGGTGGCGAGAACCGCGGTGGGGAATATGGTGAATTTGTAGAAAAAGAAATTAATCCGATTGTAGCGCAGGCTATGAAAGAGCATCTGGAAAAATTTGAGGATGTCACCGTTTTCCTGACGCATGAAGTGGATATGGATATGACGATCAAGGACCGTGTTGCCTATGCCAAAGAAAAGAATGCTGATTTTCTGTATTGCCTTCACTTCAACCTGTCCGTCAACCACAATTTATACGGTGCGGAGGTGTGGGTTCCGTCCCGTGGAGAATTATACAGCAAGGGATTTGCTTTTGCAGAGATTGAAATGCAGGAGCTTACTGACATGGGATTATTTTCGCGTGGCATCAAGACTAGATTAAATGATCGCGGAACTGATTATTACGGAATCTTGAGGTATGCAGCGGAAATGGATGTTCCCTGTGCGCTGATTGAGCACTGTCACTTGGATCATGCAAAGGATGCCTTTGCTGTGGCCAATGGAGAAGAATCGTTAAAAGCACTGGGAATCCGCGATGCCGAAGCTGTTGCAAAATATTTTGGTTTAAAATCTGTAGAGTTGGGAATTGATTACTCCGGTTATCCGGTTTCTCAGATTCCGGTTCCTGCCGATATTGCAAGGCCTGATGAAACTGAGCCGGAAGTAAATGAAATCGAACTTACATCTATGGATCAGGAAACCGGCATGGCAACGATTCACATGACCGCTTCGGACAGTGACAGCTATATCCAATACTATGCCGTGAGTACCGATGGAGGTAATACCTATTCGGAATTACTGGAGTGGCCGCGTCCGGATCAATGGGATATCTCGGCACCCGAATATACCTTTACATTTCAGCTTCCGTTTGATACCGCGGTGGAGCTGCGTACCATGGCATACAATGAATATGATAAATTTACAGAAAGCAATACGATTGGGGTTGGAACCATTGAGGATCCGGAACGCCTTCGTCAGGAAATGCAGCAGCAAAAAGCAGAAGAGCTTTTGGAAAAACAACAGACCTATACCGAAGTTACCGCCGAAGCCTTTGCCGGCCACACAGATCCGGTATCGGCTGCAAAACCGACCGGATATTCCATCGGAATCATGGTTTCGATTGCCGGAATTGTACTTCTGATGCTGATTCTGCTTATGGTGTTGATCAGAAACCTGCGTGGATTATTACGATATAAAAAGCGAAAATAAGTACGGTCTGGATCAGCTTATGCAGCAGATAAACCGGAAGGGACAGCCCTGCATTTTTTAAGATTGAGCCTGCCTGCAGAATAAACGAAAGCCCGCCAAGGGGAAGCAGTGCAAGTACGCAAAGCGGTGGATAGGCACTCATTTTTGCAATTCCTCCCGTAATTTCAAGCAGACAACACAAAAAGGACTGGAGAAACGGAAGTGGCAGCCGGATCGCCAAGGGAAAATGACCAATCAGACGGATGAAGAGCTCCGGCAGGATATAGAGTGTCTGCAGCAGAATCAGGTAGCCCCCGAGTCTTGTAATTGATGCGATGGCCTGCTGAATGGAAGCATCAATTGCATTCAGTAAACTCACATGGGAGCCTGAAGGCAATTTCTGAAAGTCACAGGATTGGTAGGTAGTTTTGCGTAAGAACAGCCCATACAGCAGAGGAATCCCATACATAACAGCAAGATAAGGCAGTTTATTTGTAATTCCAAGGGTGGGCAGCACATAGGAACAGAAATAAACCGGCCCCATATTATTGGTAAAGGCACACAGGTATTCAGCCTCCTTTTGAGTGATCTGCTTTTCTTCATACATGGTGCATGCTGTCAGGGCACCCATCGGAAAGCCACAGAAGAATCCGACGAGAGTCCCATAGACACCCGCCGACGGGAAACAGGAAGTCAGATTCATGCGGATGATCACTCCGGAAATTACCATAAAAGGAAATAGTGTTGGCAGAATCTTAAGGAACCAGAGCAAGAGGGCATCCCTGGCGTATCCGATACAGGCTGCCGGCTCAGTCAGGATACATATTGCCAGAAACATAAAAAATAGAAAAGAAAAGAAACGTTTCATTTCCGAATCCTGCAAGGTGTGTTATGCTATTACATATGCACATTTTGTAAAAGATATGCAGCAATCATTTCTATAGGGCGGACGCCCGACATGAAATAAGCAAGGCTGAACTGTTATTATGTGGAAATGAAATTGTAAGGAACAGGAGTATAACAGATGTTAAAGAATATAAATGCCGTTTTATTTGATCTGGATGGATCGCTTGTGGATTCCATGTGGATCTGGAAGGATATTGACCGCGAGTACTTAGGAAGGTTTAACATTCCGCTTCCGGAGGATCTGCAGTCCAGCATTGAGGGAATGTCGTTTTCGGAGACTGCCGTTTACTTTAAAGAACATTTTCCCATTCCGGACAGCATTGAACAGATGAAGTCGGACTGGACGCAGATGGCAAGGGATAAATACCTGCATGAGGTTCCGTTAAAGAACGGGGCTGACCGCTTTATTACTTACTGTGCGAATCACGATATCCGGCTTGGGATTGCCACCAGTAACGAACGTTCCCTTGTCGAGGGGGTTCTTCAATCCCTTGGAGTATCCCGCTACTTTACCTGTATCGTGACCGGATGTGAAGTAAAAAGGGGAAAGCCATCTCCGGATGTTTATTTAGAAGCTGCCAGACAATGTGGTGTAGCACCTGAAAGCTGCCTTGTGTTTGAGGATATTATCCCCGGAATCCAGGCAGGGAAAGCCGCCAATATGAAGGTCTGTGCCGTACACGATCTCTATTCCCTGCATCAGACAAGGGAAAAGCAGGAGCTTGCAGATTTTTATATTTACGATTATGAGGATGTGATGAAGCTGCTGGATCAGACTTCTGCGGGAAATTAGTGATAGAATGTGGAAGTGGAACCATGAACAGCTTAATTCGTTATATACGAGGAGGAAATATATGAGAGCCGTTAAAGGAACGTTTGGATATCTTGAAAAAAAGAAACGGAATGCCATTCTATGGACGATTCTCTGCTTTGGCATTTCACTGGCTGTTTTTCTGGCCGGCTACCTGACAACCGGAACCAGGAAGAATCTGTTAACTGTGGTTGCAGTTCTGGGATGTCTTCCAGCATGCAAAAGCATTGTCAATCTGATTATGCTCTGCCGTGCGAAGGGTTGCAGCAGGGAAGCCTATGAGCAGATCAAGCCCTGTGAAGGACGTCTGATTGGTATGTGTGACCTTTATTTTACTTCCTATCAGAAGAATTTTCCGATCAGTCATATGATTGTTGACGGGAAAGTTATTCTTGGTTTTTCCGAGAATGAGAAGTGTGATCCGGATGCAGCAATTGCACATTTACAGACCATGCTGAAACAGGGCGGCTTCAAGGACTATGCCATTACCTTAACAAAAGACCTTAAGAAATACTGTGAACAGTTAAAGAACCGTTCCGAAGCACAGCCGGAGCGGAATCCTGAAAAGGAAGATGAGGTCCGTGTATTATTCTATGAAATTACCTTATAACTTTGGATGATTTATGAATCCTTATCGCTTGAATGCAAGCATTCATCGTCCATACTGCCATAATTTGCATGGCTCTGAATAGTTACAAATCACAGAAAAACAGGAAACCGACATGAGGGAATATCAGATTGGGGAAAAGGAAGCCGGACAGACACTGCTTAAATTCCTGCAGAAATATCTGCCACTGGCACCTTCTTCCTTTTTCTACAAAATGCTTCGTAAAAAGAATATCAAATACAATAAGCAGAAGGCCGAAGGAAAAGAAAAGCTGAAGGCAGGAGATACGATCCAGTTTTATCTCTCTGATGAAACCTTAAACAATTTTCAAAAGGAGAGTTCTCATAAAACCTCTTCCTATAGGAAAGCCTTTGAGGTCCTTAAGGGCATTCCGATTGTTTATGAAGATGACCATATTCTTATTTTAAATAAGCCCTTTGGTATTCTCACCCAGAAGGCTTCCGATCAGGATCTTTCCTTAAATGAATGGCTGATTGGTTATCTGCTGCATAAAGGAGAGCTTTCGGAAGAGGATTTGCAGACCTTTCATCCATCGGTATGCAACAGGCTTGACCGGAATACCTGCGGACTCGTTTTATGTTCCAAAACCATAAAAGGCGGACAGGTGTTGAGTAAATGGATCCGTTCCCGGGATGTCCGGAAATTTTATCATCTGTTCGTAAAGGGGACCGGGCTGCAGAAAGAATGCTTAAAAGGGTATTTGAAGAAGGATGCTAAAACGAATCGTGTTTCCGTATGCCGGGACGATACCAGTGGAGATTACATTGAAACCAGATATGAACCACTTGCAGAATATGGGGATAAGACCCTTGTGGAAGTGGAACTGATTACCGGAAAGACCCATCAGATCCGTGCCCATATGGCATCCATCGGACACCCTCTGCTTGGTGATTACAAATATGGAGATCGTGAATTTAACGATCGATACAGGAAAAAGCTTGGTATCCAGAGCCAGATGCTCTGTGCCTGCCGGCTGGAATTTCCAGAATGTGAAGATGCTTTTCCGGATTTAAGCAGCCGGATCCTGACCATTCCGGAACCGGAGCTGTTCGAAAAATTAAAATTAATGTGACGAAACAGAAATGGTATTCTAAGCCAACCCTGTTACCAGAAAGGAAGAATGACCGATGTCAACCTGGAATTCCAGAGGACTAAGAGGCTCTACCCTCGAGGATATGATCAACCGGACGAACGAGCGGTATTTAGAGAGCGGACTGGCTCTGATCCAGAAAATTCCGACTCCGATTACCCCGATTAATATTGATAAGAATACCAGACACATTACCTTAGCCTATTTTGACCAGAAAAGTACAGTAGACTATATCGGTGCAGTGCAGGGAATTCCGGTCTGCTTCGATGCCAAGGAATGCGCCGTGGATCGTTTTGCACTTCAGAATATCCATGAGCATCAGGTAAAATTCATGGAAAACTTTGAAAAACAGGGTGGAATTTCTTTTTTTCTCATTTATTATACTCACCGGGATGAGTTCTTTTATCTGCCTTATGAGATTTTTCGTTTTTTCTGGGATCGTTCCCTGGCAGGTGGTCGCAAAAGCTTTCTTTATGAAGAAATGAACCCGGATTACCGTCTTCCAAGGAAGCATGGTGTATTAGTGCCATACCTTGACATCCTGCAGAAGGATCTGGAAGAACGGGAGTTGACAAATGAATCATAGTCTCGTATACTAACAGTAATTTAGCGTGCTAATCAATTATCACGTTACTATATTAAAGCGTACATTATTTACAGCAGCATAAAAAGTAAAGGGAAAGCATTATGAAAAACATACTATTGCATACACCGGAAGGTGTCCGTGATATTTACGGAAATGAATTGGCCGGCAAGGAGCATATCGAACAGGTCATTGGCAGGAAGCTAAGCAGCTTTGGGTACGAAAGTATTGAGACACCGACCTTCGAATTTTTTGACGTATTTTCCAAGGAGATCGGTACAACTCCCTCCAAGGAACTGTACAAATTCTTTGATAAAGAAGGAAATACTCTTGTTTTAAGACCGGACTTCACTCCATCCATTGCACGGTGTGCAGCGAAATACTATATGGATGAGACACAGCCGATCCGCTTTTGCTATAAAGGAAATACCTTTATCAACGCCGGAAGCCTTCAGGGCAAGTTAAAGGAAATTACCCAGATGGGCGCAGAGCTTATGAACGATGATTCTATCGAAGCTGATGCTGAAATGATTGCCCTGGTTGTGGAATCCTTATTACAGACAGGCTTAAGGGAATTCCAGTTAAGCATCGGAGAAGTAGAATACTTTAAAGGCCTTTGTGAGGAGGCCGGGTTATCCACAGAGACCGCAGAGGATCTTCGGGAGCTGATTTCCGGTAAGAACCTCTTCGGTGCAGAAGAGCTGTTAAAGGAACGGAATGTCTGCATCGAAGAAAGGGAACGGCTGCTTAAGGTCTCGGACTTCTTCGGAGCGGTTGAGATTCTGGATGAAGCAGAAAACCAGGTACATAACGAGACCTCGAAACAGGCAGTTTTGCACCTTAAGAAATTATATGAAGTATTGAAGGCCTATGGCGTAGAAAAATATATATCCTTTGATCTTGGCATGCTCAGCAAATATCATTATTATACCGGCGTCATCTTTAAAGCCTTTTCTTATGGTGTCGGGGATGCGATTGTAAAGGGGGGCCGTTATGATAAGCTGCTTGGCTGCTTCGGAAAGAGTGCTCCGGCCATCGGATTTGCCGTTGTGATTGATGATCTGCTTTTATCCTTAGAGCGTCAGAACGGCACCTATCAGGAAAAGCCGGTCGTACAGAAGATCACCTATACCGAAAGTAATTATACGGAAAAACTGAAAACGGCACAGGCGCTTCGAAGCGAAGGCAAGCGCGTTGCCCTGATTCCTGAATCTGAAAGAACCGAGGTTTAAACCATGAGTGAAGATCGTTATTTAACATTTGCGTTAGGCAAAGGAAGACTTGCCAATAAAACGCTGGATCTGTTAGAACAGATCGGAATTACCTGCGAAGAAATGAAAGACAAGAATACCCGTAAGCTGATCTTTGTAAACGAAGAATTAAAACTGAAATTCTTCTTAAGCAAGGCGCTGGATGTCCCTACTTATGTGGAGTACGGGGCTGCGGACATCGGCGTGGTCGGAAAGGATACGATTCTGGAAGAAAACCGCCGTGTCTATGAAGTGCTGGATCTTGGCTTTGGCAAGTGCCGGATGTGCGTATGTGGACCGGCTTCTGCAAGGGAATTGTTACAGCATCATGAGCGGATCCGTGTTGCAAGCAAGTATCCGATTATTGCCAAGGATTATTTTTATAACAAAAAGCATCAGACCGTAGATATCATCAAGCTGAACGGCTCTGTGGAGCTTGGACCGATTGTCGGTCTTTCCGATGTGATCGTGGATATTGTGGAAACCGGATCGACCCTACGGGAGAACGGTCTTGAGGTATTAGAAGAGATCTGTCCGTTATCTGCCAGAATGATTGTGAATCAGGTCAGCATGCAGATGGAATCGGAACGGATCAAGAATCTGATTTCCAAAATGAAAGCACTGTGTGAAAATAATTAATGGAAGCACCAATGGAGGATAGAATAATGCGTATTGTAGAACTGACGGATGAAACGAAAAACAATCTGCTTGAAAGCCTTTTAAAGAGAAGCCCAAACAGCTATGGACAGTATGAAAAGACGGTAAATGACATTATCGGGGATGTCCGTGCAAGAAGAGATGAGGCACTTTTTGAATATACCTCGAAGTTCGATCATTGTGAAATGAATGCGGAAAAGATCCGTGTTACAAGGGAAGAAATCGACGAGGCTTATGCACAGCTTGAAGAAAACTTCATTGAGGTGATGAAGCATTCTGCTGAAAACATTCGTAAATTCCATCAGAAACAGATGCACAACAGCTGGATCGTTCCGGAGGATAACGGAACCATTTTAGGACAGAAGATTACGCCCATTTCCATTTCCGGTGTTTACGTTCCCGGCGGTAAGGCCGCTTATCCGTCCAGCGTATTAATGAATGTACTGCCTGCAAAGGTTGCAGGTGTTTCCCGTATTATTATGACGACTCCTCCCGGAAAGGACGGTAAGGTCAATCCCGGAACACTGGTTGCCGCAGATATTGCCGGTGTCGATGAAATCTACAAGGTCGGCGGCGCACAGGCGATTGCTGCAATGGCGTTTGGAACCGAAAGTGTCCCGAAGGTGGATAAGATCACAGGACCCGGTAACATTTTCGTTGCCCTTGCCAAGAAAGCATGCTTTGGCTATGTCAGCATCGATTCCATTGCAGGTCCCAGTGAGATTCTGGTGCTTGCCGATGAAAGTGCAACGCCCCGTTATGTTGCCGCAGATCTGTTATCCCAGGCAGAACATGATGAGATGGCAAGTGCAATTTTAATTACCACAAGCAGAGAGCTTGCCGACAAGGTATCCGAAGAGGTGGAAGCCTTTACGAAGCAGTTGTCCCGTGAGGAGATTATCCGGAAGTCTCTTGATCACTACGGCTATATCCTCATTGCCCAAAATATGGATCAGGCCATTGATGCCGTCAATGAAATTGCATCGGAGCATCTGGAGATTCTGACGAAGAATCCTTATGAGACCATGACCAAAGTAAAAAATGCCGGAGCAATTTTTCTTGGTGAATATTCCTCCGAGCCTTTGGGTGATTATTTTGCAGGACCAAACCACATTTTACCAACGAACGGAACCGCAAGATTTTTCTCCCCGTTAAATGTGGATGATTTTCTTAAGAAAACCAGTATTATTTCCTATTCCAGAGATGCTTTGGAAAAGGTTCATAAAGAAATTGAACTGTTTGCTGAAAAAGAGGGCTTGACCGCGCACGCAAACTCGATTAAAGTTAGGTTTGAATAGATCTTAAGAAAGGTTGTGAACCGGATGAACAGAAACGCTTCCGTAAAACGTAAAACAAAAGAAACCGATATTGCTCTTTCCATCAACTTAGATGGAGCCGGGAAGTCTGAGATTTCAACAGGAATCGGTTTCTTCGATCATATGTTAGAGGGATTTTCCCGTCATGGATTTTTCGACCTTGACGTAAAGGTTACAGGAGATCTTCATGTGGATGGACACCATACCGTTGAAGATACGGGAATTGTCCTTGGAACTGCCATCAAAGAAGCTCTTGGAGATAAGAAATCCATCAAACGCTTCGGTTCCTGTATTCTGCCGATGGACGATGCACTCTGTCTGTGTGCGGTAGATTTAGGCGGCAGACCTTACTTTAAGATGGATGCACAGATTACGGCTCCCATGGTGGGAAACTTCGATACCGAGCTGGTACGGGAATTCTTTTATGCCGTTTCCTATACGGCAGGAATGAACCTGCATATCAGGATGCTCGACGGAGTAAACGCCCATCATATCATCGAGGCCATGTTCAAGAGCTTTGCCAAGGCCCTGGATGAAGCCACGAAGAAGGACGAAAGAATTACCGATGTATTAAGTACGAAAGGAAGCTTATAGTTTCAATGGAACAGTTTAAGAAATTTATACCATGTATTTATTTAAAGGATGGCTGTGCTGTAACAGGCTTCAAAAGCCGGGAAATTGTCAGTGAGAATCCGGTAGAGCTTGCCTGCTTTTACAGTGAATGCAATGCCGATGAAATCTTAGTATTTGATCTTTCCTATGACGATGCAAGCCATGAAGCAGCCCTTGATCTCATTAAGGAAATCTGCAGCCGCGCGAACCTCCCGGTCATTGGTGCCGGTAATGTAAAGCGTATGGAAGATATTAAGAAACTGCTTTATGCCGGATGCACGAAAGCAGCCTTAAATTATTCCAAAGAGGACAATATTGAGATTACGAAAGAGGTATCCGATAAGTTTGGCAAAGAAAAGATCGTTGCCTGCATTGCAGCCGCAGAAGAAATTCAGGCCAACGAAGCCATTCTCAGCGAATATGTAAACGAGGTTATCCTGATCTCCGAAAAGACGATCAAACAGGCCATCGAGATCTCGAAGATGCCTTTTATCGTTACCCTGCCGGAGGTCTCTCTTGATAAGATCCTGGAGCTTTTGGCCGTGGAACATATTGCCGGAATTACCGGACCTGCGGTTAACGAAAACGCGAAAGAATTAAATGATATTAAGGATCTGTGTTCCGGAAACGGGATTGCCGTCCACACCTTTGAGCCTGAGATCCCCTGGGGTGACCTTAAGAAGAACAGTGACGGTCTTGTTCCTGTGATTGTACAGGATTATAAGACACAGGAAGTTCTGATGATGGCATACATGAACGAAGAAGCCTACCGCACCACCTTAAAAAGCGGCCGTATGAATTATTTCAGCCGAAGCCGTCAGAGCCAGTGGCTTAAGGGTGAAACCAGCGGTCATTTCCAGTATGTCATGGAAATGAAGGCCGACTGTGACAAGGATACCATTCTTGCCAAGGTTTCCCAGATTGGGGCAGCCTGTCATACCGGCAATTACAGCTGCTTCTTTAATGAAATTATGAAGAAGGAATATTCGGAATCGAATCCGCTTCTGGTATTTGAAGCCGTTTTAAATGTCATCAAGGACCGTAAGGTAAATCCCAAGGAAGGGTCTTATACCAATTATCTGTTTGATAAGGGAATTGATAAGATTCTCAAGAAGCTTGGTGAAGAAGCAACGGAAATCGTCATTGCTGCCAAAAATCCGAACGCCAATGAAATCAAGTATGAAATTGCAGATTTTCTGTATCATATGATGGTTCTGATGGTGGAACGCGGCGTTACCTGGGAAGAAATTACTGAGGAACTGGATAAGAGATAAAGAATAGTTACAAGAATTATTCATTAAGAGACATATTTGAATGGTCCCGTCATATATTGATAAAAATAAATGAATGGGACAACATGATGAGTATCAGTACCGATAAAAAATTAGAGCTGCTACGGGGTATTCGTCTGGAAAATCAGAGGAATCATCAGCTTATGCAGGAACGACAGCACATTTTGGAAGCTCCTTCTTTCAGGGAGACTTCAATGGGAAACATGGATCGTGGAAAAGGTACTTCTCCGGGATGGAGGAGCTTGCGGTTCCGGATTTTTGTTTCCTTTTTGTTGTTGGGTGGATTTATTGTTGCCCACAAGATGGAATGGCACTATCGCAGCCTTGATTGCGATATGTTCCTGCAACAAATGAATGAGTCCGTATCCTTAGAACAGCTCATGCAGGATGGAAGGGCATTATTGAACCATGAGAAAGCTTCAGTTAAGTGAAGAAATTTTAATGCAGGTGGAAAAGCCTGCCCGTTATATTGGAAACGAAGTCAATGCAGTTATGAAGAATGCGGAAGAAGTGGAGATCCGGTTTGCCATGTGCTTCCCGGATGTGTATGAAATCGGCATGTCCCATCTGGGCATCCAGATTCTTTATGATATGCTGAATTCTTTTGAGGATGTATGGTGCGAACGCGTATATTCCCCATGGGTGGATCTTGACCGGATCATGAGAGAAAAACATATCCCGCTTTTTGCGTTGGAATCGCAGGATCCGATTACGGAGTTTGATTTCCTTGGAATTACGATCCAGTATGAAATGTGTTATACCAATATTTTACAGGTGCTGGATTTATCCGGCATACCGCTCCTTGCAAAGGATCGTATGGATCAAGATCCGATTGTCATTGGTGGAGGCCCTTGTACCTATAATCCGGAGCCTATCACAGATTTCTTTGACATCTTCTATATTGGAGAAGGAGAGACCCGTTACCGGGAACTGATTGATCTTTATAAGGAATGCAAGAAGAAGGGATGCAGCCGACAGGACTTTTTACGGAAGGCAGCCTGCATTCCCGGAATGTATGTACCTTCCCTCTACGAGGTTACCTATCATGAGGATGGCACGATTGCGGAGAGGAAGAAGCTTGTGCCGGAAATCCCGGATGTGATTCACAAGGAACTGGTCTGTGATGTTTCCGAAACGTATTATCCGGAAAAACCGGTCGTTCCGTTTATTAAGGTTACACAGGACCGTGTCGTACTTGAAATCCAACGGGGCTGCATCCGTGGCTGCCGGTTCTGTCAGGCAGGGCAGTTATATCGTCCGGTGCGGGAACGGAGCCTTGCCTATCTGGAAGATAAGGCCATTAAATTATTGAAAAATACAGGACATGAAGAGATTTCCTTAAGTTCGTTAAGCTCAAGCGATTACACGTTCCTTCCGGAGCTTCTGGATTTCCTGATCGACGAATGTGAACGCCGGAAGGTCAATATCTCTCTTCCTTCGCTGCGAATTGATGCATTCTCCTTAGATGTCATGAATAAAGTACAGGACGTCAAAAAGAGCAGTCTGACCTTTGCACCGGAAGCAGGAAGTCAGCGCCTTCGTAATGTGATTAACAAAGGATTGACCGAAGAAGTCATCCTGCATGGTGCCCACCTTGCTTTTGAAGGCGGCTGGACCAGAGTAAAGCTTTACTTTATGCTCGGACTTCCTTTTGAAACCGAAGACGATATCCGTGGCATTGCAGAACTTTGTAATAAGATTGCAGCCGAATTTTATGAGACCGTTCCGAAGGAAAAACGAAACGGAAGGGTACAGATCGTGGCAAGCACCTCGTTTTTTATCCCCAAGCCGTTCACTCCGTTCCAGTGGGCTCCCCAGTGTACGAAGGAGCAGTTCCTTGAAAAAGCCTATCTCACAAGGACCTCGATTATGAGCCAGTTGAATCAGAAGAGCATTAAATACAACTGGCATGAGGCTGATGTGAGCGTCCTTGAAAGTGTTCTTGCAAGGGGTGACCGAAATTTAAACAAAGCCATTTTGCGCGCCTACGAAAGAGGCTGTATCTATGATGCGTGGAGTGAATATTATAAGCATGATGTATGGCTTTCTGTCTTTGATGAATGTGGCATTGATCCGGACTTTTATACGACAAGGCTCCGTGAGGATGATGAAGTCTTTCCATGGGATTTTCTGGACTGTGGCGTAACCAGAGAATTCCTTTTACGGGAATGGCATAAAGCGCAGGAGGAAACCGTAACCTTAAACTGTAAACAGCAGTGTAACGGATGCGGTGCAGCCAAATATCACACAGGAATCTGTATGGAGCCACGTATCAGAGAAGGAGCAGAAGAATAAATTATGAAGGTCAGAGTGAAATTTTCAAAATATGGTCCTGTAAAATTCATCGGACATCTGGATGTGATGCGCTATTTCCAGAAAGCCATCCGCAGGGCAGAAATTGATGTGGCATATTCCGAAGGATTTTCTCCTCATCAGAAGCTTTCCTTTGCGGCTCCGTTATCGGTTGGACACACGAGCAGCGGGGAATACTTTGATCTGGAGCTTTGCAGCTTAAACAGTACCGAAGAATTAAAAACCGCTTTACAGTCTGCCATGGTGGAAGGAATCGATATTCTCGATGTCCGGCTTTTAGACGATGCCGAGGGCAATGCCATGGCAAGTGTAGAGGCTGCTTCCTATTACGTGACCATCCGTGACAGTGTCGTCCTTCCGGATGGATTCATGGAAAAGCTGCTTGCCTTTTATGAGCAGGACAATATCCCTGTCGTAAAGGAAACCAAGCGTGGTCATAAGGAAATTAATTTAAAGGAAAGCATTTATGAGCTGTCTGTGGTATCGTGTGCACTCGGAAAAGCAGACGAAGAAGCAAAGGAACGGATCTATATGAAATTAAATGCCAGCAGCGGCGGAAATATCAAGCCGGGCTTCGTTCTCGAGAGCTTTTGTAATTCCATTTCTTATGAGCTTCCGCCATTTGGCTATACGGTTCACAGAATTGAAACCTATCGGGAACGGGAAGGAGAGTTCGTACCACTGTTATGGGAAAAATCATAGTCATTCGTAAAGCAGACCGTATTCTGGTGTTCACCTTTTCGGATTACCGGCCCGATGCACTGCAGGTATTTTTTTCACCGGGAAAAGGCGATCTGGTGGGAAATGTATATGTTGGACGCGTGGATCGCGTATTACCGTCCATGGGAGCCGGCTTTGTGGCCGTGCAAAAGGACCGGAAGGTCTATCTGCCTCTGCCATCTTGTAAAGACAGATCCGGAAATACCGTTATATGGAATGGTAAACCGGACGATGCTTTGAAAGCAGGAGATGAAATTCTCGTCCAGATTGAACGGATGGGCATGGGAGACAAGCTTCCGACTGCCAGGACGGATATTGACCTGGTCGGTCGCTATTGTATCTGCCGTGTAAACGGAAAGGGCATGCATTTTTCGAAGAAGCTGTCCTCTTCTGTGACGGCTTCCTTTAGAGAAGCCTTATCTGCCAGAGGCATCCCCGGAAGGCGTGACTTCGGTTTTACCATCCGTACTAATATTGAAGCATTGAAGGACTATGAAGAAGTCTTTTGCGAAATGGAGGAACTGATCAGGAATGCGGTAAGGATCAGGGAAGCTTCATCCCATCGGAGTATTTACAGCTGTCTGTATCAGGATACACCGGAATATATTTCCTACATCAAAGGAATTCCGATTTCTTCCTATGAAGAGATTGTGACGGAGGATCCCGGAATTTATGAAGAACTGCAATGTCTTTTTCCTGCTGAAAGGCTCCGGCTTTATACCGATACCTCTTATCCGCTTGAAAAGCTGTATTCCATTTCCACGCATTTAAAAGAGGCTCTGTCCGAAAAGGTCTGGCTGAAAAACGGCGGTTATCTGATTATCCAGAAAACCGAAGCCATGACCGTCGTTGATGTGAATTCCGGAAAAGGAAGCGAAAAAAGAGGAAACAGCAAGGAAGACATGGTGTTTGCCATGAACTGCGAAGCGGCTTCTGAAATAGCACGCCAGCTGCGTCTGCGGAATCATTCCGGTATTATCGTGGTGGATTTTATTAATATGGAAGAGGAACCGCATAAACAGCAGTTATTGACCTGTTTCGACCGGTTTCTTAAGGAAGATAAGCTGCCATGCCGTGTCGTGGATCTGACGCCGCTGGGAATTGTCGAGGTCACCCGTAAAAAATTTAATAAGCCTTTAAAAGAAATGCTTGACAACATAGAACTTTAATGGTATTTTAATTGAGTATGCCGCATAGTGAGGTATAAGTGTGTCTTCAGGACTCCCCGAAACACCACCGAAGCTAGCGAGTAAACCATTTATGGTTAGTATAGGAGGTGCCATATGTACGCAATCATTGCAACAGGTGGAAAGCAGTACAAAGTTTCCGAAGGAGATATCATCAAGGTAGAAAAGCTTGATGCGGAAGCAGGAGCTACTGTAACATTTGACCAGGTTGTCGCTGTAAGCGATAAGGAGCTTAAGGTTGCCGGTGATGTAGCGAACGCAAGCGTAACTGCAACTGTTATGGAACAGGGCAGATATCGTAAGGTGATCGTTTACAAGTATAAGAGAAAAACCGGTTATCATAAGAAGAACGGTCACAGACAAGCATACACTCAGGTTAAGATTGAAAAGATCAACGCATAGTATGCATAGAAACAGGTTAAGATGACAACAGTAACCATTATACAATCGAAAGACGGGGAATACAAAGGTTTTGTCTGTGCAGGACATGCAGGCTATGCCAATTCCGGCAGTGATATCGTGTGTGCTGCAATTTCTGTTCTGGTAATTAATACCATTAATTCACTGGATCAGTTAACAAAGGCATCCCTCGATGTAGAAACGGAAGAGACCGACGGATACATATCCTGTCAGTTTAAAGAGCCTTTAAACGAAGCGCAGAAGCTGTTAATGGATTCCTTTGTCCTGGGGATTGAACATGTCGTAGATGGCTACGGCAGTCAGAAGAAATTCTTCAAATCGAAGAAATATTGTGAACTGAAATTTAAGGAGGTGTAGACCATGTTAAAGATGAACCTTCAATTTTTCGCTCATAAGAAGGGTGTTGGTTCTACCAAGAACGGTAGAGATTCCGAATCCAAGAGATTAGGTGCGAAAAGAGCTGACGGACAATTCGTAAAAGCAGGTAATATTTTATACAGACAGCGCGGAACTAAGATTCATCCCGGTATCAACGTTGGACGCGGCGGTGATGATACACTGTTTGCATTAGTTGATGGAGTGCTTAAGTTCGAAAGAAAAGGAAGAGATAAGAAACAGGCTTCCGTTTATCCGGTAGAGAAATAGTACAAAAGTGATCAGGCTTCAAACATTTCCGTTTGAAGCCTTTTGCTATTATTCCCCAGACCACAGATCAAAGGAGGCAGGTCATGTTTGCAGATAGAGCCAGAATTATCGTAAGAAGCGGAAAAGGCGGAGACGGTCATGTATCCTTCCGCAGAGAAAAATATGTGCCAAGCGGCGGACCGGATGGCGGCGATGGCGGTCATGGAGGCAGCGTCATTTTAGAAGTAGATGATGGCCTGAATACACTCGCCGATTATCGTCATGTACGGAAATATCATGCAGAAGATGGCGAAAACGGAAACAAGAAGAAATGCCGTGGAAAAGACGGCTCCGATATTATTTTGAAGATGCCGGAGGGAACTGTTGTAAAAGAAGCCGAAAGCGGTAAGGTTATTACCGATCTTTCCGGAGAGAACCGTCGCTTCGTCCTGTTACAGGGCGGCAAGGGCGGTAACGGTAATCATCATTATGCAACCAGTACCATGCAGGCGCCGAAGTATGCCCAGCCGGGACAGCCTGCCAAAGAAATGGAGCTTTTACTGGAGCTTAAGGTAATCGCAGATGTTGGTCTTGTAGGATTCCCGAATGTGGGTAAATCCACTTTCCTTACGAAGGTTTCCAATGCCCGTCCGAAGATTGCCAATTATCATTTCACAACCTTAAACCCGCATCTTGGCGTTGTGGATTTAGAAGGTGCCAAAGGATTCGTCATTGCAGACATTCCGGGACTCATCGAAGGAGCTTCCGAGGGTGTGGGACTTGGATTTGAATTTCTGCGGCATATTGAACGTACCAAGGTTATGATCCACATTGTGGATGTGGCATCGACCGAGGGAAGAGATCCGATTGCAGATATTTATGCAATCAATAAAGAATTGGAAAATTACAATCCCGAAATTGCAAAACGGCCACAGGTCATTGCTGCAAATAAGACGGATATGATTTTTATACAGGAAGGCGAAGAGGATCCGGTGGAACGTCTTCGCAAAGAGTTTGAACCGAAAGGAATCAAAGTTTACCCGGTTTCTGCATTAAGCGGAGAAGGCATCCGTGAGCTGCTTTACGAGGTACGTCATATGCTTGACGGCATCGACGAAAAGCCCATCGTTTTCGAACAGGAATTCTTTCCGGAATATATGCTGGCTGACAGCGATGAGCCATACAGTGTAACCTATGACGAAGAATCGGATGAATATGTGGTAGAGGGTCCCCGCATTGAAAAGATGCTGGGTTATACAAATCTGGAATCTGAAAAAGGCTTTACCTTCTTCCAGAATTTCCTGAAATTAAACGGAATATTAGAACAGTTAGAGGAACTTGGTATTCAGGAGGGGGACACCGTAAGAATGTACGGCCTTTCCTTTGATTATTACAAATAGGAGAACTTGATTATGACAAGTAAGCAACGTGCATATTTAAAAGGTCTTGCAATGAATATTGAACCGGTTTTCCAGATTGGCAAGTCCGGACTTACTCCCGAGGTTACTGAAGCCGTCCGTGAAAGTTTTAACAGGAAAGAGCTTGTGAAACTCGCCGTTCTTAAAAACTGCATGGAAGATCCGAATGCCATGGCGCAGATTCTTGCGGAAAGAACCGGTTCCCAGGTGGTACAGGTCATTGGAAAAAAGATTGTACTTTACAAAGAGAACAAAGATCATAAGAAAATTGAACTACCCAGATAAACCGGAGGACAACAATGAAATCTGCTGATATTAAAAAAATCCGTAAGAAAATGGAAAAGACTCTGGACAGTGCACGCTTTGAGCATACGCTGGGGGTTACCTATACGGCAGCCTGTCTTGCCATGCGTTATGATGCAGACATTACAAAAGCCCAGATTGCAGGTCTTTTACATGATTGTGCCAAATGTCTGACGAACGAAAAGCGTATTTTTCTATGCAAAAAGCATAATATCCAGATGAACGAAGCTGAGCTAAAGAACCCGCAGCTTCTTCATGCCAAGGTTGGAAGCTTCCTCGCCATGGAAGAATTTGACATTCATGATCAGGACATTATTAACGCGATTCTGAATCATACAACCGGGAGACCGGATATGAGTCTTTTGGAAAAGATTATTTATATTGCAGATTACATGGAGCCCGGAAGAAAGCAGGCACCAAATTTAAGTGCTATCCGTAAAGCTGCATTTGAAGATCTGGACAAGGCTTTACTGATGATTCTGGAGGATACACTCTCTTATCTGCACAGTACAGGCAGTGTTGTAGATACCATGACACAGAAAACCTATGATTTTTACAGTCAGTATTCATAAAGGAGGATTCCATGGGAAAGTTAACTGTAGAAGAAATTAAAAAGATGGCCGGCCTTGCAATTGAAGCATTGGAAGATAAAAAGGCAGAAGATATCCGCGTAATTGACATCAGCGAAGTATCTGTCCTTGCCGATTATTTCCTGATTGCAAGCGGTAAGAACCGTAATCAGTTACAGGCTCTTGCCGATGAAGTCGAAGAAAAGCTCGGCCGTGCGGGATATCCGATGAAACAATCTGAAGGATACGACAGTGCCAACTGGATTCTTCTTGATTTTGGTGATATCATCATTCATCTGTTTGATCAGGAGAACCGTCTGTTCTATGATCTCGAAAGAATCTGGAGGGACGGAAAGCAGATTGATCCGAAGTCTCTTCTTTCCGAATGATTGGTAATTCGGATTTACAATTGAAAATATCTGATATGTAGGGGCGCTGTTTTCGAAACAACGCCTCTTTTTGATCAGAGCACCTGGTGAGGTTCTTTCGGGCTTGCTGTACACTCTTTTCTATGCCTCGCCGCCTGCTTTACCGCCGGCATACATATAAAACGTAATAAGATATAGTCCACAGATTCCGACGATGGCATAAATAATTCTGGAAACCCAGGAAAGATTACCAAAAATAAAAGCAACGAGATCGAAGGAAAAGAAGCCGATCAATCCCCAGTTAATTGCACCGATAATCGCAATGGTTAAAGCAGTACAGTCTAATGCTTTGTTATTCATTATTGAAAACCTCCTTTCATTCAATGTATATTTTCCCCTTTTTTGGTATAAATATAATTGACAATAACAGGAATTTGCGATACGATAACGTGTAAATAAATTTGCGGTTATTTTTTTGCCGCTAAAAGGAGGAAATTATTATGAAAAAATGGATGAGTTTATTACTCGCAGCTGCAATGACCATGTCTCTTCTTGCCGGCTGCGCAGGAAGCAATGCCGGAAGTGCGGATAGCACAGACGCTACTGCCGGAACAGAGACTACAGAGTCTACAGAGTCTGCTGACACTGAAACCGCGGATACTGCCGCTGCTTCAGGTGAAACCTTTAAAATTGGTGGAATCGGTCCTGTGACCGGTGGAGCTGCTGTTTACGGTCTTGCTGTCAAGAATGCAACAGAGCTTGCAATTAATGAAATCAATGCTGCAGGCGGTATCAATGGTTATCAGGTAGAGTTTAACTTCCAGGATGATGAGCTTGATAACGAAAAATCTGTAAACGCTTACAATAACTTAAAGGACTGGGGAATGAATATTCTTGTTGGTACTGTAACAAGCGGATGCTGTATCGCAGTTGCAGCAGAAACCAAGAATGATAACATGTTCCAGCTTACTCCTTCCGGATCTTCTGTAGATATCATTAATGGAAATGATAATGTTTTCCAGGTATGCTTTACCGACCCGAATCAGGGTATTGGTGCAGCACAGTACATCGGACAGAACAACCTGGCACAGAAGGTAGCCGTTATTTATGACAGCTCTGATGTATATTCTTCCGGTATCTATGCTAAATTTGCAGAAGAAGCAGCAAACCAGAATTTCGAAATCGTATCTGCTGAAGCATTTACCGCAGATAATAAAACAGACTTCTCTGTACAGCTTTCCAAGGCTCAGGGAGCAGATGCAGATCTGGTATTCCTTCCGATTTACTATAATGAAGCATCCTTAATTCTTGCTCAGGCAAAAGCTATGGGTTATGCACCGAAGTTCTTTGGATGTGATGGTCTTGACGGTATCCTTGGCGTTGAAAATTTTGATGCTTCCTTAGCAGAGGGTGTTATGCTGTTAACACCTTTCGCAGCAGATGCACAGGACGATGCAACCAAGAATTTCGTATCTGCATATGAAGCAGCTTACGGAGATACTCCGAACCAGTTCGCAGCGGATGCTTACGATGCCGTATATGTTGTGAAGGAAGCTATTGAAAAGAGCGGTGCAACACCTGCTGATGGAGTATCCGGAATCTGCGATAAGTTAAAGGGTGTTATGACAGAGATCACATATGACGGTCTTACCGGTTCTGCAATGAGCTGGGCTGCTGACGGTACTGTAAATAAAGCACCTAAGGCTATGGAAATCAAGAATGGAGAATATTCCTTAATTCAGTAGTTTTACAAAATTTACTTTAATAAAATCAGGAATGAGTCCAAAGAGGGATGCCACTCGCAGCATCCCTCTTTTTAAATACAAAAATTTGTTGATTAACAAATTACCATTTTACTCTTGCAAAGCATTAAAGTAATTTGCTATAATGTAATGTATGCTATAATACTTTTATACTTTCACATAAGAAAGGACAGGATCTGTTATGAGTTTTATATCCTACTTAATCAATGGAATCAGTTTAGGAAGCGTATATGCAATCATCGCGCTTGGCTATACCATGGTTTACGGCATTGCTAAAATGCTGAACTTTGCCCATGGTGATGTCATCATGATCGGTGCTTATACCATTTTTGCAACTGTCAGCATGGCAGGATTACCGCCGGTACTTGGAATTTTACTTTCCGTTGTGCTCTGTACATTACTTGGTATTGCAATTGAAGCGATTGCTTACCGTCCGTTACGTCAGGCATCCTCCTCGCTGGTTGTTCTGATCACTGCAATCGGTGTCAGTTATTTCCTGCAGAATATTGCATTACTTATTTTTGGAGCGAATACCAAGGCATTCACTTCTGTTGTTAACGTTCCAAGCCTTTCCCTTGCGGGAGGACAGATTACCATTAGTGGAGAAACCATTGTAACCATTTTGTCCTGTATTGTCATCATGATCGGCTTGACTCTCTTTGTAAATAAAACCAAAGCAGGGCAGGCCATGCTTGCTGTTTCCGAAGATAAAGGTGCCGCGCAGCTTATGGGGATTAATGTAAACGGAACCATTTCTCTGACCTTTGCAATCGGATCCGCATTAGCTGCCATTGCCGGTATGCTGTTATGTTCCTCTTATCCGGCATTAACCCCATACACCGGCTCCATGCCCGGTATCAAAGCCTTCGTTGCTGCCGTATTCGGCGGAATCGGTTCAATACCCGGTGCACTGATTGGTGGAATTATTCTTGGAATCATTGAGATCTTAAGTAAGGCATATATTTCCTCCCAGTTATCCGATGCCATTGTATTCATGGTATTGATTGTCGTTCTTCTGGTGAAGCCTACCGGTATTCTTGGCAAGAAGATTCAGGAAAAGGTTTAAGGAGGAGCAGAATATGAAAATCAAAATGACGAAAAATCTTCGTGAAAATTTAATCACTTATGGAATTGTTGTCGTTGCTTTTATCATTGTAGAGATTATGATATCAACCGGTAGCATTTCAAGCCTTATGAAAGGGCTCCTGGTTCCTCTGTGTGTCTATGTGATCATGGCAGTTTCCCTTAATTTAACCGTTGGTATTTTAGGAGAGTTAAGCCTTGGGCACGCAGGATTTATGTGTGTCGGTGCATTTACCGGGGCATTTTTCTCCAAATGCATGGAGAACGTGATCACTGTAGGACCGTTACGTTTCTTCCTTGCCCTCCTTATCGGTGCCGTATCTGCCGGTTTCATTGGTTTCTTAATCGGCATGCCGGTATTACGGTTAAAGGGCGATTACCTTGCCATTGTAACCCTTGCTTTTGGTGAAATTATCAAGAACATTATCAACGTTTTATATATTGGGAAGGATGCCAATGGATTGCATTTTTCCATGAAGGATGCGCTTTCTCTCAATATGGAACCGGATGGTCAGATCATCATTAACGGTGCACAGGGTATTACCGGTACACCGAAGGATTCTAATTTTGTAATCGGCTTTGTTCTGATTCTGCTTACCTTATTTATCGTATTAAATCTGATCCGTTCAAGAGATGGTCGTGCGATTATGTCCATTCGTGATAACTTGATTGCAGCAGAATCCGTTGGAATCAACATCACAAAATATAAGCTGATGGCCTTTTCCATTTCCGCAGCTTTAGCCGGAATCGGTGGTGTCCTTTACGCACATAACTTAAACAGCCTTATGGCAACTCCAAAGAACTTCGGTTACAACATGTCCATTACGATTCTGGTCTTTGTTGTACTTGGCGGAATCGGAAATATCCGTGGCTCAATCATTGCAGCCGTTGTATTGACCCTGCTTCCGGAGCTGCTTCGTGGACTAAACGATTACCGTATGCTGATTTATTCCATTGTTCTGATTGTTATGATGCTCTTTAACTGGAGTCCGAAGTTCATCACCTTACGCGAGAAGTATTCTCCAAAGAATCTTTTCCACAAGAACGCAAAGGAGGAAGAATAAAATGTCCACATTATTAGATGTTAAAGATTTAAGTATCTCTTTTGGCGGTCTTCATGCTGTAGATGATTTCAATATCTCCATTAAGAAGGGACAGTTATACGGTCTGATTGGACCGAATGGTGCCGGTAAGACAACTGTATTTAACCTTCTTACCGGTGTTTATAAGCCTGATGAAGGTAAGATTTTACTGGATGGCGTGGATATTACCGGAAAAAATACCATAGAGATTAATAAAGAAGGAATTGCCCGTACCTTCCAGAATATTCGTCTGTTCAAGGATTTATCCGTACTGGACAACGTTAAGGTCGGACTTCATAATCATTATAAATATTCTACAATTGAAGGAATTCTTCGTCTGCCCAGATATTATAAGACGGAAAAGGCAATGAATGAACAGGCTTTAGAACTCCTTAAGGTATTTGACCTGGATCAGGAAGCAGCTTTTCTGGCATCCAACCTTCCTTATGGTAAACAGCGTAAACTGGAAATTGCAAGAGCACTTGCAACCGAACCCAAGCTTTTATTGCTGGATGAGCCTGCAGCAGGCATGAATCCGAACGAAACACAGGAATTAATGGATACGATCCGTTTTGTCCGTGATCATTTTGATATGACGATATTGCTGATCGAGCATGATATGAAGCTGGTATCCGGAATCTGCGAGGAACTTACGGTTCTTAACTTTGGCCGGGTTCTTGCACAGGGTGCAACCAGTGATGTTTTGAATAATCCTGAAGTAATTACCGCTTATCTCGGTGAATAGTCTTACCCAGATTCAGAATTTATGAACAAACGGATACTTAGATGAGGAGGATTTTAACATGTCCATGTTGGAAATCAAGGATTTAGAAGTATATTACGGCATGATACAGGCGATTAAAGGTGTTTCCTTTGATGTAAATGAGGGAGAAGTAATCGCATTAATCGGTGCAAACGGTGCAGGAAAAACAACTATTCTGCATACGATTACCGGATTGATCAATGCCCAAAAGGGATCTGTATGGTTTGAGGGTAAGGATATTACCAAGGTTCCCGCCCATAAAATTGTTTCTATGGGTATGGCACATGTTCCCGAAGGCAGAAGAGTCTTTGCCAACCTTACGGTTCTGCAGAATTTGAAGATGGGAGCCTATACGCGAAAGGATAAAACAGAAATAGAGCAGACGCTTGATAGCATCTATAAAAGATTTCCCCGTCTGATGGAACGTCAAAATCAGCTTGCAGGTACGTTAAGCGGTGGCGAACAGCAGATGCTTGCTATGGGCAGGGCTTTAATGTCTCATCCGAAGATTATTCTTATGGATGAACCCTCCATGGGACTTTCACCGATCTTTGTAAATGAAATCTTTGATATTATCAAGAGCGTCAGTGCCAGTGGAACCACCGTATTACTGGTGGAGCAAAATGCGAAAAAGGCATTGTCCATTGCAGACCGTGCCTATGTTCTCGAAACCGGTAAGATTGTTTTATCCGGAAAGGCCAGTGATCTGCTGAATAATGATTCCATTAAGAAAGCTTATCTTGGAGAATAAACGACTTATAATTTAATACATAACGTTTAATATTGAGATAAAGTAACTATTCAGTACAGGTCGAAGCATTTACTGCCAAGACCGTAAGAAAATGATTCAGTAATGCAAAATTCCATCGGCGAAGCCGATTTGGAACGGATTTTGCATCGTAACTGTGAAGGTGCTGAACAGTTATGAGATAAATATAAATTTGGAGGGTGAATGCGATGGAAAAGAATATTGTAATTACAATTGCAAGACAGTATGGAAGTGGCGGACGTACCATTGCCCAGATGTTATCCGAGCGTTTGGGAATTCACTATTATGACAAGGAGTTGTTGAAGCTGGCTTCTGAAGACAGTGGAATTAATGAGGATCTGTTCCGTAATGCGGACGAACATGTTAAGACAACTCAGCTTTTTAAGATTGCACATAGTGTCTATAAGGGTGAACTGATTCCTCCTGAGAGTGATGATTTCACTTCGATGGAAAACCTGTTTAATTATCAGGCAAAGATCATTAAGAAGCTTGCAGAACAGGATGAATCCTGTATTATCGTTGGCCGCTGTGCAGAATATGTATTAAAAGATTATGACAATGTTTTAAGCGTTTTCATCCATGCACCACATGAATATTGTATGGAGCAGGCTGCAAAGAAGCAGAGCATGGGATCCAAGGAACTGGAGCGTTATATCCAGAAGATCGACAAGCATCGTGCCGATTATCACAAGTACTATACCGGTCTGGACTGGACGGATGCCCGGAACTATGATCTGTGCCTCGACAGCTCCAAGCTCGGCTTCGAACGCTGCGTACAGGAGATTATGTCTTATATTAATGTGAGATTCAACTAGACAGCTAATGATCACAACAGGAATCAGGTTTTCAACTTAACATAATGGTAACTATTCAGAGCCATATAATGAATAATAGGAAGATATATGATATCTATAAAAGCACATCTTTATCCCAAAATAAATTTACGGATAAAGATGTGCATTTTATTTTATAGAATTATGTATTTTAGCATTCATTATAATTCTGTTTATTTGATTATGTACTTACTGTTCCTTATATTATTTCCTGCCATACGATGTATTTTATTTCATAACACGGAAAACACCAAATACCTTACCTAAGATCTGACAGTCATCCACAATAATTGGATCCATTGTATCATTCTCTGGCTGGAGACGGATATGTCCATCTTCCTTATAGAATGTCTTCACAGTAGCTGAATCGTCAATAAGTACAACCACCGTATCTCCATTATGAGCGGTATTGCAGGCATTCACAAAGATCTGGTCTCCACTGAAAATTCCAACGTTAATCATGGAATCGCCCTTCACCTTCAAAACAAAAGATTCTCCCTGCGGAACCAGTTCTGCGGGAACAGGAAAATAACTGTCAATATTCTCCTCTGCAAGAATTGGCGTTCCGGCAGCGACCTGTCCGACAACCGGAAGACTGACCATCTCGGTACGAACCATCTGAAAATTATCATCACAAATCTCAATAGCACGCGGTTTCGTAGGGTCACGGCGGATATAGCCATTCTTCTCAAGCGTCTCTAAATGAGAATGTACTGAAGAAGTGGAACGGAGATTCACAGCCTCACAGATCTCACGTACTGCAGGCGGATAGCCGCGCTTTAATATTTCTTCCTTAATATAATCTAAAATTTCCTGTTGCTTGGCACTGATCTTACCGTATCCCATCAAAAACCTCCTTAATAAAACAAACCTGTAGTTAACTTAATTAGTAACTATTCAGTTACCTTAATTAATACTATATCACAGATAGACGCCCAAGGCAAACATATATTCCGAAAAAATGTTCGATTATTTTCTCTTAAAATATTGACATACGAAAATATGTTCGGTATAATTCAAATATAGATGCAGAACGGTTGTTCGTAACAGATGTTCGAACTGAACAAACAAAGAAGAGAAGAGGAATCCGGTATGAACACATTAGACGAAAGAAGAAGCGAGAGAAGAATCCGTGTCAATCACATGAAGAGAAGAAGAGAACTCCGCAAGCATATTCTGACACTTGTTCTGACTTTCGTACTTGTCATTACCTGTTCGATGATGTTCTTTACCGTGAAGACGAAAGCCCAGAATCGTGATGAAGCAGTTTATTATAAATATTATAAGAGTATTACCGTAAGCAGAGGAGACTCTCTCTGGACATACGCTGCTGAATATGCAGATGAAGATCATTATGACAGCTACCAGAACTATATTGATGAAGTTCTTCAGATGAATGGATTATCCAGTGAAAGCATTACCGCCGGCCAACACCTGATTGTTCCTTATTACAGTGCAGAATTTGTTAGTTAGAAGCGGCATTATGAACTTATCATATTCAGATTCAGGAACAATATATGAACAGATCTTATGTGAATTATCAACCTATTCATGTAATTCAGGATTATAATGTTCCCTTAATTGTACTGCATTAGCCGCACGACGCTTTCTGGCATCCTCCTGCGCTGCATAATGCTTCCGGGTAGTATTGACATCCTTATGCCCAAGGACATCGGCAACAAGATAAATATCGCCGGTTTCCTGATAGAGGGCCGTACCATATGTACTACGCAGCTTATGAGGGGTAATATGTTTCAGGGTGGTTACCCGTGAAGCATATTTTTTTACCAGATTTTCAACTGCCCGGACTGTAATCCGGCGATTCTGTAAAGATAGGAATAGTGCTTCTTCATGTCCCTCACATGGAATAACATGATGACGCTGTTCTAAATAATCCAGTAAAGCATCTTGTACTTCATCTCCAAAATAAACAACCGTTTCGTATCCACCTTTTCGGCGGATTTTAATTCCATTATTTTTAAAATCCACATCATTCAAATCAAGGCCAACACATTCCGATACACGAATCCCTGTTCCCAAAAGAAGGGTCAGTAAAGCCACATCACGAATCCGCGTTTTCTTATGATATACCAGTTCCCGTTTGGTCAGCTTATCGCCATCTTCCACCTGATCCAGCAAAGTTGCAACTTCATCCGCATCCAGACGTATGATTTCCTTTTCATGAAGCTTGGGAAGTGGAACCAAAGCCGCCGGGTTGGTTTTGATCTGCTCTGATGTATAGTAATAGTTATAAAAACTCTTTAAGGCAGATAATTTACGTTTCTTGCCTCGTTCATCATTGGTAATTTCTTTACCATCCTTAATATACAGAGTCAGATAATCCATATATTCTTCGATATCTTCCCTTGAAATATGATCAAGAACAGACAACGGAAGTTCTGTAATACCTACTTTATTACAATAAGGATTATTCTCATGCATAAACTCAAAGAATACTCTTAAATCGTAAGCATAAGCAAGACGTGTCCGGGAGGAAGTATAATCCTGGATTCCCCGGAAAAACTGCTTGCAAAAAGATGGAAGAGTTGTAAGAACCTCTCTCATTTTCAAAGTGTTCATATTATTTTGTTCGTCATGATAATTCTTGTTTTTTTCCATAAGGCACCATTTTTGATCATTCATCTATGAGATAGTCATCAAATCCATTTAAAATAGCAGTAAAAATCCGGTCCTTCACTCCCGGATTTTCACGATTAAGGCTGCGTAAAAGGTTCTTGATATATTCCCGACGGGTATAGCCATCAGCAGGACAGGGACTTTTAACAACCGGAATCCGGTTCTTATTGACATAGCCAATAACATCTGCTTCATTCATATAAATCAAAGGACGAATGACCGTCAGATTCATCCGATCCAGATAGGTTACCGGTGAAAAGGTATGAAATCTTCCCTCATAAATTAAGGACATCAACATCGTTTCTACAACATCATCCTTATGATGGGCATATGCCACTTTATTGCAGCCAAGCTCCTTAATTGCCTGATTTAATGCACCTTTCCTCATTTTGGCACAAAGAGAACAGGGATTAGACTCTTTCCTTTTCTCAAAAACAATGGACGCGATCTCCGTGGAAACAACTGTATAAGGAATGTCCATGTGTTCACACAGTTCTTTAATTTTGCTCAGATCCAGATTATCAAAGCCCAGGTCTACCGTAACTGCGTGAATTTGAAATGGATGCGGATAAAACCGCATCAGTGCATGGAGTCCGTTTAATAAAGTAAGACTGTCTTTCCCTCCGGAAATCCCAACCGCAATCGTATCCCCATCATCAATCATATGATAATCGTCCACAGCCTTACGGATTGGACTTAAAATTTGCTGTAATGTCATAAGCAGTTCCTTTATTTTATCTGTTGTAACATTCGTCATATTCTTGTTAAGAATACTGTAAATGGGATTTGTGATATATCATGTTCTTGCACAGCCAGACAGCAAATGTTCGGCTGCGTAAAAACTGTAACATATATTTTACCATAAAATAGCTGCAAACCATAGTATATTTATTGTAAAAATGCTATACTAATAATATTGGTAACTATTCCGTACAGACCGAGGCGTTTTTAAATGGATTTTTGCATCATAATCGTAAAGGTACTGAATAATTACAATTATTGATAAGCATATTATCAGGCAGGAGAGAGAATACATATGAAGATTAAGTTTAACAGAAAGATGATTATGACCGGAATTATTGCATTTCTTGTGATTGCAGCTTCTATCTGTTTTTATTATCTGATATTCCGCAGTGAAGCATTTTCGGCGAAGATCAACACTTTTATTTCTATATTAAGTCCGGTCATTTATGGAATTATCATTGCATATCTGTTAACGCCAATTGTAAATTTTATTGAGCGCAGAATGCTCAAACCATTATTTACAAAGAAAAATCCGGAAATGACGATTAAAAAGAAGAAATGTATGCGTGTAATTTCCGTTATTCTTTCTCTGCTTCTGATCAGTTTACTGCTTTATGCATTTATCAGTGTCATTGTCCCGGAAGTAAGCCGCAGTATTATTGCCATTTCCTACCAGTTTCCATATTATATCCGGAATCTTACTCAGTTCTCCAATAAACTGTTACAGGATAATCCGACATTGAATGATTTATTTATTCAGTTTGTAGATGATTACTCCGGAGAATTTTCCAATTTTTTGAACAAAACCATTATTCCCCAGACACAGGAAATCCTGAAACATATTTCCCTGAGTCTACTAAGCTTTTTAAAGACGCTGTGGAATGTGGTTATTGGTGCAATCATATCTGTTTATGTACTGTTTAATAAAGAATTGTTTGCCGGACAGGCAAAGAAGATTGCATATGCCTTATTAAATACTGATCATGCCAATACTTTCATTAAAGATATTCGCTTTACCAGCCAGACCTTTATCGGATTCTTAAGTGGAAAAATAGTCGATTCCATAATTATCGGGATTTTATGTTTCGTTGGATTATCCATTTTAAAGATGCCATATGCCATTCTGGTAAGCGTGATCGTAGGTGTAACAAATATTATACCTTTCTTCGGCCCTTACCTTGGAGCAATTCCCAGTGCATTACTGATTTTACTGGTAAATCCGCTGAAATGCCTGTATTTCATTATTTTCATTCTTGTTCTTCAGCAGCTTGACGGTAATGTCATCGGTCCTAAGATTTTAGGCCAGTCAACAGGTTTATCCGGCTTTTGGGTTATTTTCTCCATTACTATCTTTGGTGGATTGTGGGGAGTAGCAGGTATGATCGTGGGCGTTCCTTTATGGGCTGTAATTTATGCACTTGTAAAACGCACCATTGGTCACAAATTAAAGAATAAAGGTCTTCCTGCTGAAACTCAGGAATATTTAAATGTAGACAAAATCAAAGATAAAGAATTTATTATGCTGGATCCTGATACATCAAGGAGATCAAAGAAGAAAATTAAGCAAATGAATAAAAACTCAGATCCTCATAAATCAGCAGATGCTCCCAATGAGGAAACCAGACAGGAAGTCCTGTCGGAAACTCCTGTTATGGGATCTGAATCACTTGAAAATACAGAAGTTATAAAAGAAGAGGATTCCGAAAAATGAAATTTGTAATTCAAAGAGTAAGCCAGGCAGAAGTAGTAGTAGAGGAACAGAGTGTAGGTAAAATTGATCAGGGACTTATGGTTCTGGTTTCAATCTGCAACAGCGATACGAAAGAAATAGCTGATAAACTGATCAATAAGCTCATACATTTAAGAATTTTTGAGGATGAAAACGGCAAATCAAATTTAAGCGTTCAGGATATTCATGGTAATTTGTTAATTATTTCACAATTTACATTATATGCAGATTGCCGTAAAGGTAACCGCCCAAGTTACACCAATGCAGGAAATCCCGATCTGGCGAATGAATTATATGAATACATCATTGCACAATGTCAGAAAGAATTTCCAAACGTTCAGCATGGTATTTTCGGTGCATATATGAAGGTTTCTTTATTAAATGATGGCCCTTTTACGATTATTTTTGATTCCGAGCAAATGTGCTGATTAATTGAATTATTTTGTGATTTATTATTATTTATTTTGCTTATTATTTTAGAGGTTTCTATGAAATTACTGATAACAGTTATTGTCGTGTTTATAATCATTGTATATGGATACACCTTTATTCATTATAAGAAAAAACGCAGACAATCCATGGATCATGTACAAGAATTCCATGAGAAGTATAAAATTAAAAAGTCGAATATAAATGAAACTGTATCAGATCGTCTGTCATCCGCAAATACAAATACAAATGCCGATACCAATACATATCAGTCAATTGATTTTATAGATAAGGATGAATTTGTATCAGATATCCGGTCTGAAGTCCGTGAGCACTCAGGAAAGAATAATAGCCAGACTGTTCCAAAGAAGAAATTACAGTTCTAAGGAGATTACTGGTTAACATAAATATATTACGTAAACCTTTAGAACTATTCGTTAAACTTGTGTTTTGCGAATAGTTTTATGCGTGTTGCAAAGTGGTTCTCTTTGACAAAATTTCCAGCTCCCAACGTTCTTCAATTACTCCGTCTCCCCATTCCGATTTATCCTCTGAACAGACTTTATAAAATCCATGAGTTTCATACACATGTCTTGCAATAACCTGTGCTGTGATCGTTAAGAGAAACACTTTTTTATATCCCTTGTCACAGCAAAACTGTAATGCCATATCCATAAGCTGGTTTCCAAACCCACGCTGCCGCATTTCCGGTTCCAGCATAAAAAAACGAAGCTGTGCAGTTTCGTCATCTGCTTTTGCAATGGCAATACTCCCTGCAGGTGCACCATTGCATTCCAGGATATTCAGGCAGTCTGTCTTGGGATTAAACTGATGCACAAAACTATATACAATCTTATCTACATATGCAGAAAATATTCCGCTCAAATGCCGTTCTGCATAATACAATGTCTTGTGTCGTGAGATTACATATTCAATATCACTCTGCATAAAAGACCGGATCCTGATCACATCATTGGCATCGCTTAATTTGTTACGAATCATAATAATTGCATGCCATATTTCCACTTGATCCTTTTCACTAAGCTTATTGAAAATGGACCCTAACTGTTGGTTCTGAATATCATTCAGCTGATTAACTTCCCTATGTCCCGACTCGGTCAGTCTGATATATCGAATGCGACTGTCTGTCTTGGAATGCGTCTTTTCTATGAGTTTCTGTTTCTCAAATTTTGCAATCATACGGCTCATATAACTACGATCAATATGTAACTGCTGTATCAGAATATTCGCCGTACAACGTTCCGTTTTGCTTATTTCAAATAAAACTTCCTTTTCTGTCAAAGTATATCCTGCTTCTAAAATTGCAGAATCCATCTGCTTCATTAAATTTTGATATACCTTATTAAATCCCTGAATATCAGCAATCTGATCCGCTGAAAACATTCCTGCCTCCCATTATCTTCGTGTTTGGAGATACCTCATTCCAAAGTGTAAAGCCAAGAATTAAAACTCCACCTGCAATCTGCCAAATTGTCATTTTCTCTCCCAGTATTGTTACAGAGATTAAAACAGCAACTAGTGGATCAATATAACTTAGAATAGCAGCTTTCTGTCCGGGAAGTTCTTTCAATGATGAAAAATACATACAGTATGTCACTCCGGTGTGTACAAGTCCAACGATCAACAGATTGATCCATCCAACTGCCTTCATTCCTCCCAGGGACATTCCTCCCGATAGCATAACATAAGGGATCAATATCACAATGGCAGAAAGAAACTGTAAAAATGTTCTTGGAATTCCCTCTACATTTTTGATAAATTTATTTAATAAAATTACCGTAGCATAAAATATCGCCGCACCAAGTCCGAATAAAATTCCTATAAAATCACTTCCACTTCCTATATCCCCGATACCGGTAATCATGACAAGCCCTATCGTTGACATGATAAAACAAAGAATTTGTTTTCCGGTCAGTCTTTCATGGAATAATACAGGACATACCACGGTAACAATCACCGGGGCAAAATAATAGCTTAATGTTGCAAGTGACACGGTTGTATATTTATATGCTTCGAATAAAAGAATCCAGTTTACTCCCATGGCAATTCCGGATAATAACAACAATGGAACTTCCTTTTTAATCTTGGTAAATGAAATTCTCTGCTTTGTTATTATCAAATATATTGCTATTAACAGAGCCGCAAGTATAGCCCGATATAAAGCCAATTCTCCGGACGATACCGGAATATTTCTCACAAAGATTCCCAATGTACCAAATATGGTCATTGAAACAATTAACATCAATCGTGGATTTATCACCTTTTTCATATAGATACCTCGTCTCATCATACATTGTTGACTCGGTCCATTATATCATTATTAGTTGACTCATTCAACTTTTTATAAACACATAATCATAAAAGATATTTTCTTCAGAAGTCTATTACATAATCATAACTATACGTGTGAACATAAAGCTTTCCATCCTGTTCTACAAGCAGATCCGGCATCTTTTTCAACTCCAGCCGGTCCAGAATTTCACCTGTATTGCGATTGATCTGATATAGATAATCTTCCTCAGAAGTAAAACCATAGCCACACAGGATCACATCGCCTTTTACCACAAAATTCATGGAATTATAGGACTGGTCTGCACTTCTCCACAGCAGCTTGTCCTGCTCCAGATCATAGGCAAACATAAAGCAGCTATCCGGCCCGGCATATCCGTTTGTCACACTAGCCCCATAAAAGATTCCGTCCTTCAGCCAGGCATTGTTTCCATTGATATACCATTTGTCTGTCGGATACTGTAAGACATATAAGCAATGTGTATCAGAATTTGGGATCTGCCTGTCGAAAATGTAAAGCTCATCGTCTGCCCAAAGATATTCATAAGTATCATCATAAAAATGGTTCCACTCATTCCCAATCATGGGCAGTGACAAATTTTCTCTCTCATACCAGTCATTCGCCCAGTCGATGTTATTGTACTCCTCCGATATGATCTGCAGCTTTAACGGCTCAACGGCCTCTCCGTCTATGTGTGTTTCCTTTATTCCGGACAAATCAATTGTAATATATTTGGGTTCGACCGCAATCTCTTCTTCGGATGTATTCTCTTTCACATCTTCTTCATCTGCTTCATCTACTTCATTGGGAAGTGCTTTTTCATTCCCAGAAGCTTCTTCCTCTTCCGACGCAGGGTTCTCTGCATCTGATTCTGCTGTCAGATCATTTCCTTTCTTTGTCTCATCCACTATGTATGATGTATCCTTTGCTGTTTCTGCTGTTGAATTAACATCTGAATTCACTGTTTCCCTGCTACAGCCAATCAACGTAAGACATAGGGCTGCTATCCATAGATACTGTAAGTTTTTCATCATAGACTCCTTTTAGTTTCCTCTTTAAATGATTTCAATCTCATTCTATCATAAACAAACAAAATTCGTTAGATAAAACTTATTAAGTCATTAAAAAAGCTTCTTCAGCCAGAAATAAAAAGGGCATCTGATCATTTAACCAGATACCCTTCCAATTTCATTTTTCTTATATTTATCAGCGATTTATTTCCACTTCGGCTCGAGTGCATACTTCATAAACATCGGGAAAATGGAACGATATCCTTCCTCCTTGATATGCATACCTTCAATCGTATAATCTGCACGGAGATTTCCGTCTGCATCCTTTAACGGAGCATTGATGTCAATATACCTGGCCTGATGCTTCCTGGCTAGCTCTGTGACTGCCTTATTCGCTTCATTGATCCGCTCGTTGGTACGGATGAGAAGGCAGGGCTTCATTTCTTCGGTTGCCGCCTCATAATTGATCGGGAAATATGCCATCAGATAAATTTCAATATTGGGAATGGCTTCTTCGATCCGGCATAAAATTTCATCATACTTCTTCATCAGCCCTTCAATCGTAACGTCCGGATTGCTTAGGTCGTTCGTACCGATATTGATAAAAAGGCGGGACGGTTGCAGGTCGAGTACACAGACATCCAGATGCTCTAACAGTTCGTCTGTAATATAACCGCCAATTCCACGATTATAGATGATGGTACCCGGATACTCTTCTTTTACGAATTTCTCGACCGGAAACATTTCCATTAGGGAAGAACCGGCACAGAGAATCTGTCCCTTCCGGATGTCCTGATTCATTTTTTGAAAACGTGCTACTTTTTCTTCTTTAGTCATTGCATTGTCCTCCAGAGTTAACTTTCATATTTTTTTGAATTAATAGTTACAATAGCTTTAAAAAATAAATTCCATTCATACCTTCTGAATGAATCTAAACCTGCAGTTGAATAGTCCTCACCATATTGCAAGAAATTCCTGTACTTCTGCAGGAAGTCTTTCTTTTCTCCAGGCAAGGAGGATCTCTGTGGTCAGATCGACATCAATGATTTCACGGCAGATAACCCTGCTTGTCAGTTTTTGCATGGATGCCGGTAAAACTGCCACTCCAAGCCCATTTTCCGCCAAAGTCAACGCCGTTCTGGCATCCTGACATTCACAGTAAATATCGCAGAAAATTCCTTTTTCTTCGAATGCAGAAAGAATATACTGACGATACCGGTGTGAAAGAATAATCTTATATTGAGAAAGAGCTTTAATAGTGAGCTTCTGAAGATCCTGCTGCATGATCTCATGGGTTGGAAGCGCCATCACCAGTAGCTTTTCCTGTGCAAGCGACCTCGTCTCACATCCTTTTAACATGATCGGGGTACGCAGCGTTGTAATGTCTACGACCCGGTTCTCCAACTGATCCTTCAGCGTAAAGGTCGATCCCTCATGAATGTCAAAATGAATCTCCGGGAACTTCTGTGCAAACCTTGCCAGATACTCTGACATCATGGATACTGAAGAAGGCGTCATTCCAATATGGATCGTTGCTGCAGTCCCGGCCTTAAATACCTCACGCTTCGTAATGTCAGCCATTTTTAGGAGACTTCCGGCACGCTCATATAATGCAGCCCCGGCTTCTGTCAGGGTGATTTTCTTTGTTCCCCGCAAAAACAACTGTACCTCAAGCTCCTCTTCCAACATTTTCATCTGATAGCTTAAAGGTGGCTGCGTCATGTGAAGGGCTTTGGCTGCGCCACTGATCGTTCCCGCCTCAACAATCGCACAAAAGTACTCCAACTGCTTCATTTCCATCGTATTCTGCCTCCCTTCTTTCCATTTGACATTTTCTTATTTCATGACAAAATACCGTTTCATACTACTCTATCATTACCATCTCATAACAATGCGGATGGCAGGTGGATAAAATTTTTACTATTCTGTTTTTCAAAATGTCCTTAATAAATTACAAACCATATAATATTTATCATAATATATAAATTTTATTTTATTAAGACATAAATACCATAATTTACATATACACTATCTCATGCTATACTAAATGTCAAGCGAAAGATAAAAACATCTTTTCTTAGAATTTTAAACTTATGAATCTCAAATTAATAAGGATAAGTTTAAGATTAAAATAACCTGAAACAGAAAAAGGAAAATATAGAAAGAATTATGAAACGAATTGATTTTGAACACGGAACGATTACAAGTAACATTTTAGGTGCTGCACTTCCAATGCTGGTCGCACAGATTTTAAGTCTTCTTTATAATATTGTAGACCGGATTTATATTGCGCGAATTCCGGGTGTCGGAACAACCGCCTTAGGAGCAGTCGGTTTATGTTTCCCGATCATTGTTATCATTACGGCATTCAGCAACCTGTTTGGCGGTGGCGGTGCTCCATTATTTTCGATCAGCAGAGGCACGAAGGATACTGATACTGCCCAGAGAATTATGAATATTTCCTTTACCATGCTTTGTATCTGTGCGATTCTGATTATGGCAGTCGGTCAGCTTTTTGCCAATCCGATCCTTACTTTATTCGGAGCTTCCAGGGAAGCATTGGTTTACGCCATTCCCTATCTCATGATTTATCTGATCGGAACACTTCCTTCGATGATTGCAACCGGTATGAATCCGTTTATTAATGCACAGGGATACTCCACGATTGGAATGCTTTCTGTCGCAATCGGTGCGGTTGCAAACATTATTCTGGATCCCGTTTTTATCTTTGCAATGAATCTGGGAATCCGTGGAGCTGCCATTGCCACAATTCTCTCACAGTTTCTGTCTGCATCATTTGTACTCTATTTTCTTCGTTATAAATCTGAATTTAAAGTGCAGTTTCTTCCCGTAAAAGAATGGAAAGGAAGCCGGAAACTGGCAAAAGATATTACCAGTCTTGGAACTGCCGGCTTTATCATGCAGTTGACCAACAGTCTGGTATCCATCTGTGCCAATAACGTACTTTCCATTACCGGAGGTGACATTTACATCTCCGTCATGACCATTATTTCCAGTGTCCGTCAGCTTGTTGAGACACCGATTTACGCCATGAACGAAGGAACTTCTCCGATCCTCAGCTATAACTATGGTGCCAGACGTCCGAAACGTGTGAAAAAGGCCGGACTCGAAATGGGCTTTATGATTCTTTTTTATACCGCTATTGTCTGGAGTGTCATTTTATTTGCACCGGAATTTCTCATCCGGATTTTCAGTTCAGATGCCGAACTGATCCGGGATGCCATTCCTGCTCTGAAAATCTACTTTGCTGCCTTTATCTTCATGGATCTGCAATACATCGGACAGACCGTGTTCAAATCCTTAAATAAAAAGAAGCAGGCGATTTTCTTCTCCCTGCTTCGTAAAGTATTTATCGTTGTCCCTTTAACCTATCTTCTTCCCTATGCCATGAACATGGGTACGAAGGGCGTATTTCTTGCAGAACCGGTTTCCAATGTGATCGGCGGAAGTGCCTGCTTCCTTACCATGCTTATTACCGTTCTTCCTGAACTGAAGCGCATGGAACAAAACGGATGAAGTAAAAGCGCGCCTATTTCTGGCGCGCCTCAAAATCCTCCACATACTGCTTAATCAGCCGAACCGTTCCTTCCTGACCTAATACACTGCTGTTGATGCACAGGTCATAGCTGTCAGCTCTTCCCCATTTTTTGGAAGAATAATAATTGTAGTAGCTTTGACGCTGTTTATCCTTCTTATTGCACATATCTTTCGCCTTTGCGGCATCGACATTGTATTTCTTCATAACGAACTGGGTCTTCGCATCCTCATTCCCGTAAATAAAGATATGCACACAGTTCTTCATATCCTGAAGTGCATAATCTGCACAACGTCCTACGATTACGCAGGGCCCTTCGCTTGCCACCTTCTTAATGGCATCAAACTGTGCCAGAAACACCTTGTGGCTGATCGGCATATCTACATAATGGGAAGCATTATAACCGAACGAATAGGTATCCATAACCAGATTATAAAGGAATGAACTGGTTGGACGCTCATCATGGTTTTCGAGAATTTCCTCACAAAAACCGCTTTCCTTTGCTGCTCTGGAAAGCAGCTCCTTATCATAATATTTAATTCCAAATTCCTTGGCAACCTGCTCTCCGATCTCACGGCCCGCAGAACCAAACTGACGACCAATGGTAATTACTGTGTTCATATGTAATACCTCCTTCTCTTAACCCTGTCTGCAATCAAAACTTCCATTGCTTAATTATTATTATACATCAAAATGTCTTAAAATTCAAATAAAGTTAAAAGACATAATACTATTTCTTCTATTATCAGAAAATAAGATGATTATTTATAGAATTTCCAGCAAATGTTGAAAATACGCCGGTAACGGGGCATCGGTCTCGATATAGTCCCCGGTTGTGGGATGGATGAACCCCAGAATTTTCGCATGAAGGGTCTGTCCCTGCAGCTTATAAGGACATTTTACAGGACCATAGACTTCATCTCCTAAAATCGGATGGCCAATGCTTGCCATATGCACACGGATCTGATGCGTTCTTCCGGTTTCCAGTTCACATTCCACATAGGTATACTGTTCAAATCTGTGCAAAACCCGGTAATGGGTAATGGCATCCCGGCCTCCTGACGTGACAACTGCCATTTTCTTCCGGTCCCTGCTGTCTCGTCCGATACTCTTATGAATAGTTCCTTCATCCTCCTTTAAGCTTCCGCAGACAATCGCATGATACCTGCGGGTAATGGAATGGACTTTGAGCTGTCTGGCAAGACTGTTATGTGCCCGGTCGTTCTTACAGGCAATGATGGAACCTGTGGTATCCTTATCAATCCGGTGTACGATACCCGGGCGCAAAATGCCATTAATGCCGCTTAACTGTCCCTTACAGTGGTATAGCAATGCATTGACTAATGTTCCTGTATAATGACCGGGAGCCGGATGTACCACCATTCCCTTCGGCTTATTGACCACAATCAGATCTTCGTCCTCATAAAGAACATCCAACGGGATATTCTCCGGCTCAATGTTCAATTGCTCGGCAGGCGGAACAAACAATTTAACCTCATCCTCTGCCTTTACCTTATAGCTGGCTTTACCGATGGTCTTATCATTTATCAGCAAATTCCCATCGGTCAGAAGTTTCTGGATATAAGAACGCGAAAAAGAATCCATAAGACTGCTTAACAGCTTATCGATTCTTTCCTCTTCCATATCCTCGGTAACAGTAAATTCCATACACTGTAATTGTTCTTCCATCTTAACTCCGTATCTCTGGCATCAATATATCGTAACTGTTCAGCTTATCCGGCATCTGTTCATACAATGCAAATGATATTACAGTTCCCTGAATTTCTTTGGATTAAAGCTTAAGAAATTAAAGTCGTTCGTCTTATAAACAAACAGAATCTGAAAAACCAGAATCACGGTTGCCGTAGTTACATAAATGTCTGCCATATTAAAAATCGGGAACTGGATGCATACCAGATAAATAAAATCTACCACATAATCATACCGTACCCGGTCGATCATATTTCCAACCGCTCCGGCGGCAATCATCACAAGCAGGATATTCAGACTATAATATTTCTTCTGCGTTGGAACCTTAATCAGTACGAAAACAATCACACCTATAAAGATCAGCGCCACAAAAACAAAGAAATATTTCTGATTCTGTAAAACCCCAAAGGCCGCGCCCCGGTTTTCCAGATAATTAAATTCCAGAATGCCATTAATGAGATTATAGGCTGCCTGATTCTTAAGCCGTACCACGGCCAGATGCTTTGTCAGCTGATCCGCAATCACCAGAATCACAAACAGCATAAAATCGGTTACTAATAAGGATGCACGTTTCATCATCACCGTATCCTAATCATTTTCGTTAAAGTTCAGTTCCTGAAGAGCTTCGCGGATTTCATCATCGGTAACGGTCTTATCAATGAGTGCCTTACCGACCTTCTTAAGTAAGATAAATTTAATATAACCATTTTCCGCTTTCTTATCGGACTTAGTAAGCTGCAGTACTTCTTCAATATCCAGATTATCAATGGAAATCGGCAGATAAAATGGAACGAACATATCCCGGATTTCATAATATTCTTCCATGGAAAGCCAGTTCTTTTTCCAGGAAATAAATGCTGCCGCAACACATCCCAATGCTACACATTCTCCGTGGGTCATGGTAAAGTTCATATACTTTTCAATTGCGTGTCCGATCGTATGTCCAAAGTTCAATAATGCACGGTCACCCTTTTCCAGAGGATCCTTCTCAACAACCAGCTTCTTGATCATGCAGCTCCGTTCCACCATTTCAGCAAGTGTTTCCACATCCCGTTCACAGATCTCATACATCTGGTCAATCAGCCACTCGTAGAAATTGCCATCCTTAATCAGGGCCGACTTCATGACCTCTGCAAAACCGCTGTAAAACTGACGGTCGCTTAAGGATTGCAGAGTTTCCATGTTCATATATACAAGCCTTGGCATATAAAAAGCACCGACCATATTCTTGTAACCGTCGAAGTCTACTCCGGTCTTCCCACCGATACTGGAATCTGCCTGGGATAACAGGGTTGTCGGAATCTGGATAAACTCAATTCCTCTTAAATAGGTTGCTGCCGTATATCCCGTGAGATCTCCTACCACACCACCACCTAATGCAATCAGTAAATCCTTGCGGTTAAAGTGATTCCCGATAAGAAATTTATAGATTTCCCTCACCGTATCAAGGGTCTTGCTTTCTTCTCCTGCCGGAAATACATAACGGACACATTCTCCGGAAATGGCACCAATCATGTCCTCTACTTCTGCTCCATAAAGCGGATCCACATTGGAATCGGTAATGATACATACCTTCCGGTCCGTTAATGCAAATGGTTCCAACGCATCTGCAAGTGCACCAAAGGAATCCTCAATATAAATATCATAGCAGGGCTTATTCTGATATAAAACGTTAATTTTACGGCTCATTCCTTTACTCCTTCCGTTACTGTTCACTCGTATTTCGTTCCAGTAACGCCTCCTTCATTCGTATAAAAAGCGTCAAATGACGGATTTGACGCTTTCTTTTGCTTCTTAATCATTTATGCGCTTACAGTTTCCTAATTAATCGGTACATCAAAGGATCCACCGAAGATATCCTGAAAATCACCCGAAATATCTACAACAGCAGGGGTGATAATGAAGATATAATGGGAAATCTTTTGTAAATTACCACTGATGGCAAAGCAGGAACCGGAAGTAAAGTCAATAATTCTCTGTGCGATATCCACATCCAGTCCTTCCAGATTCAAAACAACAGTACGGTTTGCAAGCAAAGTTTCAGTAATCTCTCTTGCATCCTCAATGGAGGTTGGCTTAATTACACAAACTTCCATTCCATTGCCGGTTTTCTTCGTAGTCTGTCTCATCGGTGTTACTTTAGGCAGCGTTTTCTTGGCCGGTTTATCTTCCGCCAAATCATTATCATTGATTGCAGCAGCCTGTTTCTTTGGTTTTTCTTCTACAGTCTCGTCTTCCAGATAATCATCATCATAATAATCATCTTCATCCTCGTTTAGTTTCATGTAGTTGAGAAACTTGTCCATTACACCCATGATTCATGCTCCTTAATTTTAAATTCATTATCTACGTAACAATCAAATTCTTATATTGTATAGTTACGTTCTCCAAAAATTCCTGTGCCAACACGCACAAAGGAAGCCCCCTCTTCGATGGCTACCTCATAATCACCTGTCATTCCCATAGAAAGCACATTCATATTAATATTATCAATGTTTTTATGACTTATGTCAACAGATAATTGCTTTAGTCTGTTAAAATATTGCCGATTTTCTTCCGGATTAGTGACAAAAGGAGCAATGGTCATCAATCCCTGTACTTCAATTCCTTCAAACGGAGCAATTTTACGAATTAACTCTTCAACCTCTTCCGGGGCAACACCAAACTTGGTTTCTTCTCCTGCCACATTTACTTCAATCAGAACCGGTACTTTCCGTCCGATTTTCATAGCTTCTTTATGGATTTCTTCCGCAAGACGTACGGAATCCACACTGTGTATGAGCGCCACCTTATCTACAATGTATTTCACCTTGTTCCTTTGCAGATGCCCGATCATGTGCCACTTGATATCCTTCGGAAGCTGTTCATATTTTAAAACCAGCTCCTGTACCTTGTTCTCTCCAAAATGCCGCTCACCGTTATCGTATGCCTCCTTAAGCATCTCTACCGGCTTCGTCTTACTTACATCAATAAGCTGCACCCCATAAGGATCACGATGCCCTCTCTCACATGCTGCTCTAATTCTTTCATGCACAGTTTTCAGATTGTCTGTAATAAATGTCTTACTCATAAATCAGCTCATCCTCATTCACGGTTGTTGCATCCAGTACAATATAGTCATAAACACTTAAGCCATACTGGGTATTGGATTTTACAATACTGTATTCTTCATTCTGATACAGAATATTAATCTGCTTAAAATCGGCATATCCCTTGTTCATATGATATACCCCGATCAGACTTCCCCTTTTGCTGACCGGATATTTCTCTGTAGACTCCGGCTTCACAATGTAGTCTCCGATCCGCAGTGTCATGTCATCCACATAATACTCATCATCGGTTTCATTATAAATATTGGTTTCTATAAATTCCACTGTTGCAGTACCGTCTTCTGTATAGGTCTCTCTCATGACACCGAAATTATTGCTGTTGCCACCCTTGGTCACGTAGTCCTTCGGCACAATAAAGAATTCCTTCTCAACAATCGAAGAATTCGGAATCTTCAATCCGGCTTCATCTTCCAGAATCAGCTCTACATCGATGAACCGGTCTGTGCAGAAGGTTACCATGGAATTTGTAAAAGTAAGCATTACAAAAATATCTCCATCCGGATTGGTAAAAGAACTTACCTTTCCCCATGAAGTATCCTGATTTTTTAAAAACTTCACATTTACATATTCTGCATCAAGCAGTTCTTTCTCCTTGTCAGCATCCACTGGAATGACAATGGACCAGTCCTCATCCTCAGAAATTTTATAGACCGGATCTCCGGAAGCTACCAGCTCATTATTAATGAGCTGTGTCTTCTCATACTTTTTGGTATCGAACAGCTCCTCCGTCATATCTTCCAGCTGCACCTGCTCATACCCATCTGTGGAAAATACCACAATACCGGTTGCCGGTGCCGTACATAACGATACCAGCTCCGACACGCCGGAGCTGTTGATTTTGTCAATATTATCAAGGATGTTCGCACTTGAAAGCTTCTGCACCATACCCTGTACACTGTTCTTAAAGTCGTACACCGAGGCGAATTCCTCATGGTCGAAGCTGTTCACAAATCCCAGAATTTCCGTCTTTAGTTCCGATAAATCCTTATCGGTAAGAGTTGTTCCCTCCCCGTTCGTATTCAGATAATCTGCAAGCTTCCCGGATTCATCAATGGTATATACCAGATTGCCGACTCCGACACGCTGTCCTTCTCTTGCATAATAATTGATATATCCGGATTTCGTCGCTGAAATAATTTCTTCATCCCGCAGGGCTATTCCTTTATATACATTATTAGAAGATAAAGATCCCATCTTTACCTGATAGCTTTCAATGTGCTTCTGTGTAAAATACATAAACACACAGATGATAATATAAATAAAAATAGCCGCAAAAATAACGACACCAATATTTCCACCATTGGGAGGCCGCCTAAATGATACGACTTTATTATTCTGTTTCTGACTCATTCAAGGCCCCTCTCCCTAAAAGCTTTCAGTTCAATCCCTTTATTCATAAAACATATGCTTTGCATCCGTCGCTGCAGGCAGCATCATATAATCTGTTTTACGACTGAACTGTTAATAAATTTAAAGCGCAAGGCCAAAAACCTTGCGCTTAAGGTCTATAAAGAAACAATAACTTTGTCTTTAAGGGAATCATCTAATTCCGATTCATCCAAAGATGCACTGATTACAAAATCAATGTTAAATTTCTCACTCATTGCTTCGATCTTACCAATCAGATCTGTAATATTATGATCCGGTGTATTGGCGATCATTAAAAAGCTGTCAATATACATCTGCTGTAAATCGTGGTCCTGTGAAACAATACCCTTGACAAATCCCATAAATTCATCGGGTGCAGTCACATCATAAGCAGAAATATCAATCAGTCTTACCTTGTTGTTCAGCTCATACATGTGTTTCGCACTTTTATCTATGTAAACAATGTTACCCGAAACATGCTGAACCTCCGTATTTACTTTGTCTAAAAGATGTTTTGTTTTACCCTTCCCCTTGTTTCCTACAATCAGTTGAACCATTGGCATACCCTCCTATGTAATAATTATAAGTGATTATATGATAAAACACAACTGCTAATTGCCGATTTGGGCTAATAACTCTGACATGGATATATAAAGGTTCTCTCGTGCATCGGATCGCATAATAACCGAAATATAAGGCTTATTCTGCGTATCTCTCGAAAGCAGAACCAAACAATGTCCGGCAGCATCCGTAGTCCCTGTTTTTCCACCAAGAATCGTAATTCCGGATGGTGGATCCGCTTTCCCAATAAAATAATAATTTGTACTGTTTACGGTAATTTCTTTTTCGGCTCCATTCTTGTCATGATATACCGTAGTATAAGAATCCATATGAATGATTTCACGAAACACTTCAAATTTAATGGCCTCATTCATAATCAGATACATATCGTAAACTGTCGTATAATGATTATCATCCGTAAGACCATGTGGATTTACAAAATGGGAATTGGTTGCTCCAAGAGCAAGTGCCTCTTCATTCATCATTTCACAAAAATTTTCTACAGATCCCCCAACTCCTTCCGCAATCAGAACAGCAGCATCATTGGCTGAATTAATCAGTAAAAGATGAAGTGCCTGGGAAAGAGTAAGCTGATCACCTTCCTTTAATCCGCATACCTGCGCACCGGATTCGGTAATTTTTACATTGGAAGTTGCCGTAAGCAAAGTATCCTCTGAGGCGTTCTTAAGTGCAACAACTGCAGTTAAAACCTTTGTCAGACTTGCAGGAGCTAATTTTTCATAAATATTTTTTGCATAAATGGTTTCATGATTATTTACATCAAACAGCGCCCCACCGGATGCGTTTGACAAATCTATTGCATCCGCACGATAATTACTTTCACTTACACATAAATCTTTGGCGAACGGATCTGCTGTGTTTTTTTCATTTGTAAATTCAATAACACGAAAACTACTGACCTCAGAATCAGCTGTATATGGGATTTCATATTTCTGTATCTGACCACATCCGGTCAGAACAGAAAATAATAAGATCCCTAAAATTGTGATACTGAACATGCGCTTTAAATAATTGCATTTACTTATACATTTCACGCCACTCTAAATCTCCTCTGTCCAATGACTTAATCAGCAGCTCTGCCGTAGCCAGATTCGTAGCCAGTGGAATGTTGTGCATATCACACAAACGTACAACATTATTCACATCCGGTTCATGATTCTTGGATGTCAACGGATCTCTCAGGAAAATGACAAGATCCATCTGATTGTGTTCAATCTGTGCACCAATCTGCTGTTCTCCCCCAAGATGACCAGCCAGAAATTTGTGTACATTTAAGTTTGTAACCTCTTCAATCAGCCGTCCGGTTGTACCGGTGGCATATAAATCATTCTTACTTAAAATTCCCCGGTATGCGATGCAGAAATTCTGCATCAGTTTCTTTTTTGCATCATGTGCAATTAATGCGATATTCATGCTATGGCCCCTCCTGCATATAACCCATCCTAAACAATCCTATTATACATCATTTTTCCTTACATTGTAACCCCACATTTAAAACAAATCCAATTTCAATGAAAGAACATACAAGTGATGTAAGACCATAGCTCACAAATGGCAGTGGGAGTCCTGTATTCGGCAGAATATAAGTAACTACTCCAATATTGATAAAGCCCTGTAAGCCAAGCTGCACTCCTGCCCCCGCAGCAATAATTGTACCGGAAATATCCTTTGCCCTGTGCGAAATCAACAGACATTCCAGGGATATGAAGAGTAAAAGGATAATCACTGTTGCCGTTCCAATAAATCCAAACTCCTCTCCGATAACAGCAAAAATAAAGTCCGTCTGTTGTTCGGCAATAAAATCTGCATTTTTTACAGAACTGATTTGATTGTTTTTATATCCTTTTCCATATAATTGTCCTGAGCCGATTGCCATCTCTGAATAATACTGCTGATAACCGCCCTCATTTACCGAGCTTTCCTTGTTCAGGAAGTCCGTAATACGCCCTTTCTGGTAATCACTCAGAATTGTCTGATCCGGCTGCATGACAAGATAAACAAAGATAATCGCAACCGGTACTATTACGGCAAATACACCCAGAATCACCTTATAATGGATTCCGGCCGTAAACATCACTGTTACAAACACAAGACATAGAACAATCGTGGTCGAAAGATCCGGCTGTTTTAAAACAAGGGCAGTCGGAACCGCAAACAAAATGCAGCATAAAAAAATCATCTTAAAGGTATTAAACTTCTTATAATGCTTCTTAATAAACTGCGCCAGAAAAAGAATAATCAGGATTTTGGCAAGCTCGGACGGCTGAAACTGGATTCCCGCGATTTTCAGCCATCTCTGCGCACCATTTGCATCCTCTCCCAGGAAAATAACCGCAAGAAGTAATGCAATATTGACAACATACATCACCCAATACAAATTAAGGATTACGGAATAATCAAATAACGATAATACAAGCATCAGAACGACACCCAGTATGAATCCGCCAATCTGACGGTTCTGCAGCGCCGGTTCTGCACTTCCTACCGCAAAAATTCCAATTACAGCGAGTGCAATAACCATAATCAGCAATTTAAAATTGTAGTGACGGATCTTGTATTTAGTAAACATCAATTTTAACCTCTGTCATCCTTATGTAAGTCCAGAATCGGGATATTCGCATAAAGTGCCGGCATTTTGTTACGTCCCTTGCTGTCGGTTGTCGTAATCTGAATATCCATCGACTGGGTATCAATTTTCATATACTTTGAAATTACCTTGGTAATATCGTTCTTAATCATTTCAATCATTTCGGCTGAGCAGTTCACTCTGTCCGATATCAGCAGAATTTTTAAACGGTCACGGGCAATCTCTCTTGATTTTTTTCGTCGGAATATATTTTTCATCTTCATGGCTTCCCCTCCTAATTCCTGTGGAATATTCCGGATACTTTTGTCCAGAATGAAACATTACGTTCCAGATCAAGGAAAGGAACCTCTTTACCCGTCACACGGTAACAGATATTCTGATAAGCACGCCCTGCCAGTGTATGATCCCCAACAAGTGGTTCTCCCTGATTGGTTGCAATTACCACGTTTTCATCATCGGGCACAATTCCGATCAGATTGAGTGCCAGAATATCTACCACATCCTGTGAACTCATCATTTCGCCACGTTTCACCATATCATAACGCAGTCTGTTAATAATGAGGTCGATCTGGCGGAATTCACTGGCTTCAAGAAGTCCGACAATACGGTCTGCATCACGGATTGCTGAAACCTCAGGTGTCGTTACCACAAGGGCCCGGTCGGCTCCTGCAATGGCATTCTGAAAGCCCTGCTCGATACCGGCAGGACAATCCAGAATGATATAGTCAAACTGTTCTTTCAACTGATGAATCAGCTTTATCATCTGTTCCGGACGGACTGCTGTTTTATCCTTTGTCTGTGCAGAAGGCATGAGATACAGACTGGGGTGTCGCTTGTCCTTGATCAAAGCCTGTTTAATTCTGCACTTTCCTTCAATCACGTCTACCAGATTATAAACAATCCGGTTTTCCAGCCCCATGACTACATCCAGATTTCGCAATCCGATGTCTGTGTCGATCAGTACAACACGTTTGCCCATGGCAGCAAGACCTGTTCCAACGTTTGCGGATGTGGTGGTCTTCCCCACTCCGCCTTTCCCTGATGTGACGACAATTACTTCACTCATAAAAGCATCTCCTTTGATGAATTATTAGTCGTCCCCCGGGAGAATTCAATTATTCCAATGGAGCCATTGGCAATTCACCCAGTAATTCTTTTGTAATGGGATTGAGCTCTATTCTTTTGTTTTTCACATGTGCGATCTGCGGCTGTACCTTCGGTTTAATGGACCACCTGGACTTTTCCCTGCTCTTATAGGTATAATCACCGATTTTAAGCTTCTGTGGAGACATTTCAAGTGCCGCTATGAAATGTTCCTCCGAGCCGGACGCTCCGGCATAGGCTTCCCCGAACAATCCTCCGAGAACGATAATGTCCTTCGTTGAAATAACAGAGGAACCCGGATACACATCTCCGATCACAACAATGCTTGATGAGGTTTCAAGCACCTGTCCGTTTTTCAGTGTTCCCCGATAAAACTGCCCATTGCCGTTTCCTTCCTCACCGTTTAAGCTTTCAGCCTGCGTAATGGCACGGAAAAAGTTCTGGTTTGTCTCTTCATCCTCTCCAACAAGACAGATAATCTGCAGATCGGAATTAGCGGTAATCGCATCGATAACCTGAATCTCTTCTTCTTCGGTTAAGGTTCTTCCCTTAATAGCAAGCGCCATTTTCGCATCCTTGAAAAAGGCTCTTGATTCACTGAATTTTTCAGCAATATCTATTAATAAATCAGCAAAGGGCTTCTCGGGATCAAGATGCAGCACAATGCCGTTTGGAAAGCTTTTGATTAAACAGGAATTATTCAAATCTATCCTTCCTTTCTCATACTAATCATTCGCTTCAATCACTCCGGTAATCTGTGAGGCCGTTCCTGTAATAACCTCGTCTTCTTCTGCCAGATCAAAATAGTATTTTAAAACTTCTTTCGTCATTCTTGCTGCGTAAGTAGACGTATAACCATAGGCAATTCTGGTTGCCACGGCGATTTCCGGCTGTTCATACGGTGCATAACAGACAAACAATGCATGATTACCACGATTCTTGTTTTCTTCGGCAGTACCGGTCTTGCCGGCCACCTTTACGCCAAGATCGTTATAATAGCTTTTACTTTCAATCACCTTACGCATACCCTGCTGGATGGCATCCCAGTAAGAGGAATCCATATTGATGGTATTGCGGACCGATGCGTGGTTATCGGTAAGCACAATGCCGCTGCGGTCGGTAATCTTATCAACGAGCGTCAGATTGTAGCAAGTTCCGTTGTTGGCAATGGTTGTTACATACCGGGCAAGTCCGACGGTAGAAAAGTTGTTGGTACCCTGTCCGATTGCTGACCGGACCGCATCTTCTGTAGATACGGTAGGTGCGGACTCTTCGATTTCAATTCCGGTTGTTTCCGTAAGACCATACAGATCTGCATAATTCCGGATTTTCTCAAGTCCCAGTTCGCTGGAATAGCTCTCTCCTTCTGTACCAAGTTCGTAACCAACCTCGTAGAAGAACATGTTGCAGGAATGATTAATGGCTTCCGTCACATTTAGGGAACCATGGCGTCCCAGACAGCTTGCCGGAGGCGTAATCTTATCAAACAGCCCATTACAGAACAGGGTAGACCGTGGTGTTATAATTCCTTCCATAAGTCCGGCGGTTGCCGATACCATTTTAAATGTGGATCCCGGTGCGGTCATTTGCCTTGTTGCATAATTAATCATTGGCGTTGACTGATCATTTAACAGACTGTTAAAATATTCTGCATCTACACCGTTTGCCATCTTGTTATTGTCATATCCCGGATAGGACACAAGTGCAAGTACATCCCCGGTATTGACATCCGTGATCACCATGGAAGCCGAATGAGGATCGAGGGCAAGCTGCGCCGGAGTAATATCCAGATTCTGTATCCGGTTCATCATAAATGCATAGGCTGTTATACTGCCATTCAAAAAGCGCTGCTCTTCTTCTTCATCAATATCAATAATATCCTGCTCGAGTAACAGCTTACAGATCTGCGTACCATTGATGATATCACCCTTTAACATGTACTTATAAACCTTCTTCGTATAGGCCAGATCATTGTCAAGCTGCTCAAAAATATAATCAACAATCTTTAAATAAATCTCTTCCGACTCGGAATACTGCTTGCTCAAATTCAGCTTCGATACATCAATCCAGTTTTGGGAAATACAATAATTAAGGTATTCATTCAGACTGATGATCTCATCCAGCGTCCATGCAATATAGGTTTCATCTGAAGTATCAACCACATCCCGCATAAGAATCCCGTTATTATATAAAAGCTCGGCTATATAGCTTTCGTATACCTGATACTCTAAGGAAAGTTTCTCATAAGGAGTCTTCGTATCAATCAGCTCCGTCCGCAGCTGCTCAAAGGTTTCTGCCTTACGTTCCTCAAACCGTTCCTTCACAAGCTTCTCTGTTTCTCCGGCGTTCGGATCTGTGAAATGACTGATATCAATCACGTTATTATCAAGCAGGGCAAAGTAAACATCATAAATCGGAATTTTAATTTTACTGCTTGTTACTTTGGATGCATCAAAGTCTTTCGCATTGATAATATTGGTATACAAAATACTGGCAAGCTCTTCTTCCAGAATTTTGTATGCCGCAATCTGCAGATCCTTATCAATGGTCAGATATACGTCATTGCCGGCAATCGGTTCATGATAATCCGTCGTTTCCGTAACCTTTCCGACGCTGTTTACAAAAATAGTTTCATTCCCCTTAATTCCCTGAAGCTGGGTTTCCATGGATTTTTCAATTCCAAGCTTTCCTACCGTATCATTCATATCGTAATCCGGATTTTCTGCCTGTAATTCCTCCAGCTCATCAGTAGAAACCTTTCCTGTATATCCGATAATATGTGCAAAATAGACACTGTCCACGTATTTGCGGATGGTATCTTCCACAATGGAAACCCCTTCCAGAATGTCATTATTTTCCATGACAACAGCAACGGTTTCCTCACTCACATCTGTTGCAACTGTCGTTGCAATATATTTCTGATAAGAATTACTGTTCATATCATAACGAATCGTCAATATCTTTAAGACCTCACTCTTATCATACCCGGCTCCCGGAATGAACTCATCCTTAGTAGTATCTCTGGTATACTCTCCGATCCGGAAGCGTTCCCATCCACACAGATAATCTACAACCTCCTGTGCGGTTGCTGTACTCTGTTTTTCTTCAAGATCTTCAATATTCCGTTTTCCATAGACATCTGCGAGAAAACGCTTCAGGGTTGTTCCCTCTGCGGTAAATGCATAATGATTGTTTTTATCCAGCGTGATTTTGAAGTCACTGACAATATGATCTCCGTTCTTTTCAATCATTTGAACCAGTGTATGAATCGTGGTATTCAGATTGTAATTTTTCATCTTACCACTTTCATACACATCCTCGATGGTTACAGAATGTGCCAGTTCATTATAGGCAAGCAGGTTTCCGTTCTTGTCATATATACACCCGCGGCTTCCTGCTATTGTACGCTCCTTTTTAATTTTCATCTGAAAAGAATCAATATAGTCCTCTCCATGTACAATCTGGAGTTCAAACACACGATGAATCATTACAGAAGCAACAGCAATCATAACGATCATCAGCAGGAATTCCCTTGAGGTAATCATATTCAGAAACTTTTCTTTCAAATGCTCAAACAAATTTCCGACTACTCCTTTGCTCAAATTTCTCCAACCGATTGTTCATCCACAGAATAAACGGATAAAACAACAGGGTGATAAGGATCGTGTAAACTGTCTCAGGAACAATAATATGTACCAGATAATAACTGAAATGGAATCGTCCGCGGAGCATGAACAACGTCAGGTAATACAGTATTCCATATAACAGATCACTTACAAAAATGGAAATCAATGGAAGTTTAATGTCATCCGGATAAAAAATATGATGGAATTGTCCGTTCAGATAGCCAATATACATATAGATCAATGCATTCAGACCAATGACAGATCCGAAAAAAATATCACATAGCAGACCACTGAAAAATCCGGTCAGAAGTCCTGCTTTCTTCCCTCTCATAAATCCATAGGATGCCGTCAGTACAATCATCAGATTCGGCACGATCCCGCCAAAGGACAGTGCCTGAAACAATGTGGTCTGCAATACGAAGCTGCCTATGATTAATAACACGGAAAATAAAAACCGTCTCATAACAACCTCCTAATCTTCCACAACCTGCTTTAATTCCGTAATAACAAGCACCTCTTCAAGATGCTCGAAATCGACCGCCGGAGTAATGAGTCCGGACTTTGTCAGATTATTGGCATCCATACTGATACTGCTGATATAACCGATCAGAATCCCCGGCAGATACTTGTCACTGACGTGTGAGGTTACAATCTTGTCACCCTCTACCACACGGTCGGCATTGTCCACAAGCTTTTCAAACCGGATCAAACCATCGGCATATAACTCCAGATCTCCGCATACAATCAGATTATCTGAAGTAGAAAGTACCATACCGCTGACATTGGAATTATCATCAATAATCGCAATAACCTTGGACCAGTTCGGACCAACATCCGTAATTCTTCCAACCAGACCGCTTCCTGCCATCACATTCATATTAATGGAAAGTCCGTCGTCGTATCCCTTGTCAATAACAAAGGAATGATACCAGTTGCCGGAATCCTTGGCTATGATGCGCGCTCCGATCTTTGGATAGTCGTCATACTGGGCATCCAGGTCATATAATTCCCTGAGATTCGTCAATTCGTAACGATCCTGCTGGAGCTTGATATTTTCCATCGTCAGTTCATCAATCTGTGCCTTTAACTCTTCGTTTTCCTTAAGCAGGGAACGGATCTGTACCAGCTCCTCGGTACGGCTGCTTATAAGGCTCCCTGCCTTACTGATCCCATTCTGTAACGGAGTAATAAGGAATCCGCCAACCGCACTTACCGGTGCACTCAGAAGATTCGTATTAAAGGTCAGTACAATCAACCCTATACATAATATTGTTAAAATAAAAAGGAGATATTTACCAGGTAATGTAAACTTTTCTCCTTTTCTTTTTATAATCGGACTCATTTGTTCATTCCTTCGATTGAATAAGCAACGGTTTTCAGGTTGTCATCCTTGATGATCCTGGATAAGCCAAGGGCAACGCTGGTAATCGGATTTTCAGAAACGTTGACCTTTAAGCCCGTTCCCTTCTGAATCAGTTCTGCAAGATGACTTACCTGGGAAGCGCCGCCTGTCAGATAAATACCATGACGGTAAATATCTGCAGCCAGTTCCGGAGGTGTTCTCTCCAGAATGACTTTAATGTTATCAATAATGGTATAAAAGTGCTCAATTAAAGATTCATCAATCATTGCGGTGGGAAGCTCACGCTCTACCGGAAGTCCGGTCACAATGTCACGGCCGTATACAACCGCCCCCTTGTTTTCCTTTTCCAGATCAGCCAGAGAAATCTTTACATGTTCTGCTGTCTTTCCGCCAATAATCAGATTGTACTGCTTACGTACCGCCGCACGGATGGAATCATCAAACTTCTGTCCACCGACCTTAATGAGACGGCTTAATACGATACCTCCAAGAGATAAAATAGAAATCTCGGTCGTATCAAAGCCGACATTCACAATAAGAACTCCCTGTGAATTCTTCACATCAATATCGAGCCCCAGGCCATCGGCCACTGCCTTTTCCACTACCATGATCTTCTTTGCCTTCACATTGGCATCACGGATCAGATCATAGAAGGCTCTCTTTTCTACTTCCGTGACATCTGTCGGAACTGCAATGTAGTAATCCGCAGATTTGATGCTGTTTCCGGTCAGATCATTTAAGAAAAACCGTACAATCTTTTCCATATTATGGATATCTGCAATAACCCCATTGGATAACGGATAGGAAATATGGATATTGGACGGTGCTTTTTCATACATGTCAAAAGCAGAATCCCCGTAAGCGAATACGTTATTCTTATTCTCAATGGCGATCATGTTTTTCTCAACCAGTATGGTATCATCGGCACGATTATAAATCTTAATATTGTTTGTTCCTAAATCAATACCAAAAACATTGTTTAACATCTTCTTTATGTCCTTTCTATATATAGCCATATTCTTTCAGACTTAAATAGCAGCCATCTCCTACAATCAGATGATCCAGAAGCGGGATTTCCATCAGATTTCCGGCTTCCATGATCTTCTTTGTAACCGAAAGATCCTCCTTGCTCGGGTTGCAGCTTCCACTCGGGTGATTATGCAGCAGCACAATCTTACAGGCTCCTGCCCGGAGTGCATGCCGGAACACCTCTCTTGTAGATAACAGCGAAGCATTCACCGTTCCCTTCGATAACAGATATTCTTCCATGAGATGGAGCTTCGTATCCAGCAATAACAGCAGCACCTTTTCAACCTCTTCATGCCGCATCTGTTCCATATAATAATCCGCAATGGATGACGGGGTCTTAAAATCCAGAGTCTGTGCCGCATGCTGCTTCGCCATCCGTGCAGAAAGCTCTGCAATACACTTAATCTTAACCGCCTTCACTTCTCCGATTCCTTCCATCTCCATCAACTCCTGTATAGTAATGTGATGCAGGGAGTTGAGCTGGCGGTTCTGTTCAAACCGGTCAAGGAGCTTCTGTGCAATCGTTAAGGCAGAAGCATTCTTCGTTCCTGTCCGGATAATAATGGCAAGGAGCTCCGCATCTGTAAGGGACGCTGCTCCATGCTTTAAAAATTTTTCATAGGGTTTCAAATGATTTCCTTTCCACTCCTTCTCCCAAAGCGGCACTAAATCATTCGATAAACAATAATTCCTATCACAATGCCAATGATGCTGGCAACCGTAATCTTAATTGTAAGTCCAAAGGTTATGCAAAGGATTCCAAGATCAAGGATCAATGGTTCTGCCAGTCCAAAGGTCTGTCCATAATTCAGGAAGCTGCTTGGAAATAAATTTCCAATAAAGCCTCCAATGACAATACCTGCCAGAATTAATAAAAAACATGCCCAGTTATTTTTACGCATCCGCCCGTACCTCGAAATTCTTCTTAACCGTAATAAATATCCAGACTCCATACGTCTGCATCCGCATGAACCTGAATAGTTACATATTAACACAATTATAAATTTATGTATACAAAATTCATACATTTTTTGTAGCTATCGTTTGGCAGATTCCAACAAAACAACACCACGTTCGACAAGTCTCTGCAGGCTCATAAGGATACCGAATTTACCGTGCTGCCACGTAAGTCCACCCTGAAAATATACCGCATATGGCTCCTTCATCGGTCCATCTGCACTCAGTTCAATGGAGGAGCCTGACACAAACGCACCGGCAGCCATAATGACCGGGCTGTCGTATCCGGGCATGTCCCATGGCTCAGGGGTTACATGTCCATCGACTGCGGCTGCTTTCTGAATGCCCTCACAGAATCCGATTACACCCTCCGGTGTTCCAAAGGTTACGGCCTGAATGATATCGTGTCTTGATTCCGTGCCGTCCGGCACGACCTGAAATCCAAGGGATTCATAAATATTCGCTGCAAAAATCGCTGCTTTTAATGCATTCGCAGTTACATTCGGTGCTAAAAACAGCCCCTGATAGAATGCCGGCAGTGCCGTTAAGGAAGCACCGACCTCCTTGCCAAGCCCGGGAGATGTCAGACGGTATGCTGCATTTTCGATGCACTCTCTTCTCCCTGCCAGATAGCCGCCAATCGGTGCAAGACCGCCACCCGGATTTTTAATCAGTGAACCAACCACAAGATCTGCACCAGCATCCGTCGGTTCAAGTGTTTCCGTAAACTCTCCGTAGCAGTTATCCACCATACAGATCACATCCGGTTTGATCTCTTTAATGAAAGAAATCAGTTCCCCGATCCGCTTTACGGAAAGTGTTGGCCTGGTCTGATAGCCCTTCGACCGCTGAATCGTAACCAAATGGGTCTTTTCATTGATAGCCGCTTTAATTCCTTCATAGTCAAATGCACCATCCGGCAACAAGTCTACCTGACGGTAAGAAATGCCATATTCCTTTAACGATCCCTTCGAGGGACGGATTCCAATGACCTCTTCAAGTGTATCATACGGCTTTCCAACCGGGGATAACAACTCCTGTCCGGGACGCAGGTTACTCATGAGCGCCAGTGCAAGTGCATGGGTTCCGCAGGTAATCTGTGGACGCACCAGAGCATCCTCTGTATGAAAAATATCGGCATAAACACGCTCAAAGGTATCTCTTCCAAGATCGTTATAGCCATAGCCCGTTGTACCAAGCAGACAGGCTTCGCTCACCTGATTTTTCTGCATGGCGGCAATAACCTTTAACTGGTTATATTCCGACACCTGATCAATCTGTTTAAAACGCTCTTCCAATGCCCCCCAGATCTTTTCTCCAAACGCATAGACATCCTCACGGATCCCCATGGATAAATACATACTTTTTGAATCCATTCTTTTTATTCCTCTTCCAATTTCTGCTTAATTTGTTCCTTATTCGTTTTTATATCATTCTTATTGATTTCGTCATCTTCACTGATTTCTTCGGTTCATACATCTGTTCTTAATCTGTTATCCGCTTATCGAAGGGAATAATAATATGGACGCATATAAGCTAATAAAGCCTCCGTATCGGCTCCAATCTCCGATTTATCCACCCAGATCACATCCCGTTCCCTCCGAAACCAGGTCAGCTGCCGCTTGGCGAAGTGCCTCGTATCCCGTTTAATCCGGTAAATTGCTTCTTCGAGAGTGATTTTATCATCAAGATAATCCAGAATCTCCTTATAGCCAAGTCCCTGCATGGAAACCATGCCACGATGATACCCCATTTCCTTAAGGTGCTTCACCTCATCAATCAGTCCGTTCTGCACCATTTCATCCACGCGCAGTTCGATTTTCTGATAAAGCTTTTCCCGGTCATCGTTAAGTACAAAATACCGGAACTCATATGGAGACTCCCTGTGCTGCTGCGTTTCGTTGTGCTCGGAAATAGGATAATGATTCTTCTCATAAAATTCCAGAGCACGGATTACTCGTTTATTATTATGAAAGTGAATCTTCTCTGCCGAAACCGTATCCACCTTTTCAAGCAGATCATGAAGATATTTTTCTCCCTTTTCAGTAAGAAGCTGTTCATATTTCTGACGGATCCCGTCATCCTCTTCTTCCTCAAACAGGATGTCATAGATCAGCGACTGGATATAAAATCCGGTTCCACCAACCACAATTGGAACATGCCCGTTTGCATAAATCTGTGCCATGGCCTTCTTTGCCATCTGCTGAAATACATAAATATTAAATTCTTCTTCCGGATTCAGGCAATCAATCAGGTAATGTGGAACGCCGCACATCTCTTCCTTCCGGATCTTCGCAGAACCGATGTCCATATAACGGTACACCTGCATCGAATCTGCCGAAATAATCTCGCCCTGTACCTCTCTGGCAAGGGCAATGGAAAGTGCGGTCTTCCCGACTGCTGTAGGTCCTGTCAGAATAAGCAGGGGTGGTTTCTTCTCCATAGCTTCACCTACGTTACAATTCTTTTAAACTTTTTCTCAATTTCATATCTGCTCATGGAAATAATCGTCGGTCTTCCATGCGGACAATGATAAGGATTATCCAGTGTCAGCATCTCATCCAAAAGAGCTGAAACCTCTTCAAGGGTTAAACTGTTATTTCCCTTTACAGCCGCCTTACATGCCATGGATGCCAGTTTATTTAAGATGACATCCGGCTGATCCTTCATGGGATTCTCACACAGTTCATCCAATACCTCACGGAAGAATTCCATTTCCTCACAGCCATATAAATCCACCGGCATACTGCGGATGGCCACAGAACCGGTTCCAAACTCTTCGATTTCAAATCCAAGGGATGTAAAATAATCCCGATAGGAAAGCAATGCCTGTTCTTCCTTACTGTCTAAATGCAGCACCACAGGCGGCGTAATCTGCTGGGAGGCCACGGTTTTGTTTTTTAATTCCTTTAAAAGACGTTCATACCTGACCTTTTCATGTGCAGCATGCTGATCCATGATAAACAGCTTGTCCTTAAAGGCAATCAGCCAGTATGTATCAAAAATCTGTCCTAAGATCTGATAGGACTCCCTGGACTTCACATTCACAAAATTTTCCTCAAACAAGTCGAGCTGTACCGGCTTCTCTACCAGAATATGTTCTGCAGATTTTATAATATTATGATGAAGATCGCTCTCGGTGGTATTTACCGGATGATCACCCAGAATTTTCTGCACGGAAAGCTTTGCCTGATATGGCGTTTTTTCCTCGGCAACCATATCCGGTTCCTGACGGGACGTTTCATACTGCATACCTGCAAATCCAGACTCCTGTCCAACATCCAAACTTGCACTATCAGATTCTGCAAGATCGGATTCTGTCCCGTTTTCTGTCCTGTCTTTTCCTGCAGTATTCTCTCTGGCATAATCTGCTCTTACCGCCACCTGCTCCCCGGATTGTCTCTGATTCCTGGTATATTCTGCTGCCGGTTCCTGAATCCTCTCCATGTAGGTACGGTTCACCTCGAACGGCTCCGGAGCCTGTCTGATCTGTGATGGCTGTTCCTTTTCTTCCGTAAGAAGGACATCCGGAATCAGTTCGATTTCATGGAGACGGTCACGGATCGCCGCTGCAATCTCTGCATAAACCTCTGCTCCATGCTGGAGACGTATTTCCATCTTGGCAGGATGTACATTCACATCAATATCTTCCGGTTCAAATTCAAAGTGTAGAACACAAAAAGGGAATTTATGCTGCATCAGATACTGCTTATAGCCTTCCTCCACAGCCTTTTGCAAAACATCATTATGAACATATCTTCCATTTACAAAGAAAATTTCAAAATTCCGGTTGGAACGGTTCTGCTCCGGCTTTCCCAAAAAGCCCCTGACACGCACGGACTTCCCGTTTAAGGAAAAATCAATCAGATGGTCTGTCACTTCCTTTCCATAAATACGGTAAATAACTTCCTTTAACTGATTGTTGCCGCTGGTCTGGAAACGAACCTGACCGTTTACAATAAATTTAATTGAAATATCCGGATGGGAAAGTGCCAGATGCTCCATCAGATCTGCCACATAGCTTCCTTCCGTCTGTGGCTGCTTTAAGAATTTGCGTCTGGCCGGTACATTATAAAACAGATTCCGTACAAGGAATGTCGTCCCCTTCGGTGCTCCGATCTCACTGAATTCACACTCGGCGCCACCCTCAATCTGATAGTGTATGCCGGTAAAATCCTCCTGTGTCTTCGTAATCAGCTCCATCTGGGATACAGCACAGATACTGGATAAGGCTTCTCCACGGAACCCAAGACTTTGAATGTGTGGAAGATCCTGTGCATCCTCGATCTTACTGGTAGCATGCCTTAAGAAGGCTTTCCGGATTTGACTCTTTTCAATTCCGCTTCCATTATCCGTAACCCGGATGAGGGAAATACCGCCCTCCTTAATCTCTACGGAAATTGCCGTTGCTCCCGCATCAATTGCATTTTCCGTAAGCTCCTTTACGACACTGCGCGGCCGTTCGACTACTTCACCTGCCGCAATCTGATCAATTGTATTCTGGCTTAAAAGATGAATAACTGCCAATGCAAACCTCCTACCAACGATTCTTCAACTTGTTCTGTAACCGGTAAATGGTATTCAATGCATCAAGTGGAGTCAGTGTCGATACATCCAGCTCCTTCAATTCATTTAAAACATCTTCATCGGTCACGGTATCAAACAGGGACATCTGGCTTAAATCCACTTCGTCATATTTGACCGCCTTGTGCTTTGTTTCCTTCTGGTCGATCGCAATGCTCTGTACCTTTTCAAGAATGTCATTGTCACAAAGCTGTATCACGATTTCCTTGGCACGGTCAATGACCATATCCGGCACCCCGGCAAGCTTTGCTACCTGAATACCATAACTTTTATCGGCACCACCTTTAACAATCTTACGCAGGAACACAATGTCATCTCCCTTTTCCTTTACGGCAATGCAATAATTATTGACATTGTTCATCTTTCCCTCTAACTCGGTAAGTTCATGGTAATGCGTTGCAAACAACGTCTTTGCACCAAGTAGCTTCTTATTGCTGATATGCTCAATCACCGCCCAGGCAATGCTGAGTCCGTCAAAGGTTGAGGTTCCTCTTCCGATCTCATCCAAAATCAATAGACTGTTCGAGGTCGCATTCCGCAGAATGTTTGCTACCTCATTCATTTCCACCATAAAGGTACTCTGCCCGCTTGCCAGATCATCTGAGGCACCGACTCTTGTAAAGATCCGGTCTGTCATGGAAATATTGGCAGAGTCCGCAGGCACAAAGCTGCCGATCTGCGCCATGAGGACAATCAGTGCCACCTGCCGCATGTAAGTGGATTTACCAGCCATATTCGGTCCGGTAATAATAGACACACAATATTTATTATTATCAAGGTATGTATCATTCGAAATAAACATATCGTTGGAAATCATCTGCTCTACGACCGGATGCCGTCCGGCTTTGATGTCAATAACTCCCTTTTCATTAATCTTCGGCCGTACATAGTGGTTCCGCTCTGCTACATAGGATAAGGAACACAACACATCGAGCCTTGCGATGGCCTTGGCTGTACGTTGGATGCGGTCGATTTCTCCGGCAATGCTGTCACGGATCTGGCAAAACAGATCATATTCCAGACCATTCAGCTTATCCTCGGCATTCAGGATAGTATCCTCCATTTCCTTAAGCTTCGCATTCGTATAACGTTCCGCATTCGTTAAGGTCTGCTTCCGGATATAATCCTCCGGCACCATATTCTTAAAGGAGTTCGTCACTTCAAAATAATAACCGAATACCTTGTTATATTTTACCTTAAGATTCTTGATTCCTGTCCGTTCCCGGTCTTCCTCCTCGAGCCTTGCAAGCCAGGTCTTTCCGTCATTCTTGGCATGACGCAGACGGTCGATATTTTCGTCAAAACCGTCCCGGATAATCCCGCCTTCCCTAATGGCAAGCGGCGGTTCCTCGCAGATGGCACGTTCAATTAAAGTACACACATCCGTAAGATCATCGGTTTCCTCCTGAATCTTCTTTAAAATGTCTGAGGAAAAATCATTCAGCAGCACCTTGATAGACGGCAGCATTTTTAAGGAGCCAGCAAATGCCAGCAGATCTCTGGGATTTGCTGTCTTGTAGCTGACCTTTCCAAGAAGGCGCTCCAGATCATAAATCGGATTTAAGTATTCACGGATTTCATCCCGCAGCATGGCCTTTTCCGACAGCTCCGAAATGCCATCGAGACGCTTTTCAATTTCGCTTTTATCAATTAAGGGCTGCTCAATATACTGACGCAGCGTTCTGGCTCCCATCGCTGTTTTCGTCTTATCTAAAACGCCCAGCAAAGAGCCACGCTTCTGCTTTTCGCGGAGAGTTTCTGTAAGCTCTAAATTTCTTCTTGTCGAGCTGTCAAGCAGCATATAACGACTCGTAAGATACGGGTACAAATGGGTAAAATGGCTTAACGGGATCTTCTGCGTATTCGTAAGATACTGCATCAGGGATCCTGCTGCAATGAGTCCGGATGGAAAGTCCTCAATTCCCATCCCCTGCAGGGAAGTCACATGAAAATGTTTTAAAAGGCTCTTCCGGCAGCGATCCTCATCGTAATAAAACGGTTCAAGGGAATAAATGGCAATATTCAGACGGTCCTTCAGATCGGCAAGATCCATTCCGCTTACCGTAAATGCATCGTTACAGATAATCTCGCTCGGATGGTATTTCATGATTTCATCGAGAAGCTTCTTATTGTCTTCCACTTCGGTGAGGTAATAATCTCCCGTTGTGACATCGGCAACGGAAATTCCGATTTTCCCCTGAAAATATGCAATGCTCATCAGGTAGTTGTTTCTCGTTTCATCCATGGACTGCGTATTTAAGTTCGTTCCGGGGGTCACAATCCGTACAACCTCACGCTTCACCAACCCCTTTGCAAGCTTCGGATCCTCTACCTGCTCACAGATCGCTACCTTATATCCTTTGGAAACCAGACGGTTTAAGTATCCCTCCACGGCATGATAGGGCACGCCGCACATTGGTGCGCGTTCTTCCAGTCCGCAGCTTTTCCCGGTAAGGGTAAGCTCTAACTCCTTTGATGCTGTAATGGCATCATCAAAGAACATTTCATAAAAATCCCCTAAACGGTAAAACAGAATGCAATCCGGATACTCCTTCTTCGTTTCCAGATATTTTTGCATCATTGGTGTAACTTCCATCACATCAACCATTTTCCTTTCGTCACTCTGCCTCGCAGTACTGCTCTGCTCTCTTTATTGCATCATCAATGTGTGCACAGAAATTTTCTTCTCCTACTTTTTCATAAAAGCCGGACTTCTGCATCACCTTAAGCGGCTGTTCACCAAGGTAATAGAATCCATGGCATTCCTTTAAGTATACCGGTACAATCTTTCCAATCAGGGAGGGATCGCCTTTAAAATGAACAATCGTATTATTGGATAACCGCCCGGTTAAAAGAGAAGCATCCTGTTCGTTCACTTCTTCTACAAGTGCTTCCAGAGTCTGTCCTTCCAGTCTTGCTACGCGCTCCCTTGCGGTATCCTGTACCACCTTAAGCAGCCGGTCAAAATCCTTCTTTACCTGTTCCTCCGGCACCTGATTTTCCATTGCGGCAGCAGGTGTCCCGGTTCTTTTCGAATAAATAAAGGTAAAGGCATTGTCATACTTCACCCTGTTGATGACGTCGATGGTTTCATCCACGTCGGCGCTGGTTTCGCCCGGGAAGCCAACGATAATATCCGTTGTGATCGCCATATCCGGAATTTCCTTCCGGATCCTGTCTACAAGCGCAAGATAACTCTCTTTTGTATATTTACGGTTCATCGCCTTCAGGATCCTCGTGGAACCGGACTGCAATGGCAGATGAAGGTGACGGCAGATCTTCTTTGAATCCCGCATGACTTCAATCAGTTCATCGGATAAGTCCTTCGGATGAGACGTCATGAAACGGATTCTCTGCAGACCTTCAATCTTCTCTACTTCTCTTAAGAGCTGTGCAAAGCTGATCGGATTCTCCAGATTCTTTCCATAGGAATTGACATTCTGACCAAGCAGCATGACTTCTACAACGCCATCTGCTACGAGACTTTCAATTTCACGAAGAATGTCCTTCGGCTCCCGGCTCTTTTCTCTTCCCCGCACATAAGGCACAATACAATAGCTGCAGAAGTTGTCGCAGCCAAACATAATGTTAATGCCGGACTTAAACGGATATTTCCGGTCAACCGGAAGATTTTCCACGATCTGGTCGGTATCCTTCCAGATATCAATGACCATACGGTCTGATTCAAACATCGTAACTAAAAGCTCCGGGAATTTATAAATGTTGTGGGTTCCGAAAATCAGATCCACAAAGGAATAACTCTTTTTGATCTTCTCAATCACGGAGGGCTCCTGCATCATGCAGCCGCACAGGGCGATTTTCTTATGCGGAGACTTCTTCTTAAGGCTGTTTAAATGTCCCAGTCTTCCGTAGACACGCTGATTGGCATTGTCACGGACTGTACAGGTGTTATAAATCACAAAATCCGCATCCTCGTCCTCAATCAGTTCAAATCCGGCACCTTCCAGAATTCCGGCAAGCTTCTCGGAATCTCTGGCGTTCATCTGACAGCCAAAGGTCGTTACACAGCAGGTTGCTTTCCGTCCAAGCTGCTGTGTAAGAGCTTCTACATAGGCTTTTGCTTTTTCGATATAATCCAATTGTCTTTGCTGTTCGTTCACACCTTACCCTCAGACAGGTCTTACACCTGTGCATCTTCTTTCTTTGTCTTTTTTCCTTCCAGAAAGATCTTTCTGGAAATAAAGTTGTATACCATAACCACTCCTGTGGCAATGATCTTACTGATCGGTACAATTAAGCTGTCCGGAATCAGTTCGTTTAAGAACGCCACATTCGCATATAACACATCCTGACACAGATAAATAATCAGTTCATTAATGACAAGTCCAACCGCAGAAAGAATGACAAATACAATGAATTCCTTCCGCTTGTCCATGTCCTTTTTCTCGGTAAAAACATACTTGATACTCAGCAGATAATTAACAATGCAGGAAATGACAAAGCCGAATACTGCTGAAATATAAACCGTGTTCTGTCCAAAAAAATAAGTTGGAATCGTAGTAATTGCAAAGTCAATAATAAAGCAGATCACTCCTACGATTCCAAACTTAATGATTTGTTCTAATAATTTTTTCATGTCCGCCTCCATAAAATGATAACATATCCATCATAATATTTTATCAAATGGAGGACTCGCTTTCAATGTTTAATTTTAATTCTTTCCACATCCACAGCCGGGATTCGGATGTAAGTTTGTATTCTGATAAGTCATAAACGGTCTTACCTGTTCAAAGCACGGCTCCGGATCCATCTGACATCCACAATCTGAAGAAGCTTTCTCTGCATGGCTGCTTTCACAACAGGTCTCCTGCTCCTTCCTGCAATCTCCCTTGGAATTCTCCGGTCTCTCTCTTCTTGGCTGAATCACGCTCTGGGTTCCGCAGCCACAACCACAGGAACTGGTATTGCTGCCTCCACGGCAGGCCTCTCCACAGCACCGGTTCATCGCACACAAAATCAGTAAAATCAGTAAACAGCTGCCATTCATAATATGAATAACTCCTTTTACCACAATGGTTCTACTTCATAGTATGCTTCTGCTTCAGGAATGTTCTTATGTAGGCAAAGGTTTCTTTCTCTCCTTTTTCTGCCAGCATATAAAGGAACCGCTCCAGGATTTCCCTCGTATAGGGATGAAGCGGGGCATGTTCGCTGCCCTTAAGATAGTACATCAATGGTGCATCATCGGTATAACTATTCCCACTATAAATCTTACTGGCCGCAATGCGGTCAGCCAGCATCTCTGCAATATAACGATCCGGCATGGGAACCGGTACAATTTCCCCCCGCTTCCCGGTTGCAGTATAATCCAGCCAGTATTCGTAATGATGCCTGTTTCTTCCTTTATGATGAAGCCATGCGCTTGAGTAACCAAGAGCCTCCCGTTCGGCATTGTTCGGGCTCTGTGTTCCCTGATAATATTTCACTCCCACCCAGAATTCCGAGGGACTGTATTTCGATAAATCATGTAAAATCCCCTGCTTATACAGACCAATTTTAAAACAGCCCTGCATCACAAGGATCTTATGGTATGTGATAGTTTTAAAATGCTTCCAGATATTACGGATGTTCATATTACTTACTACTGCTTTCTGTCTGATATACGGCAATGCTCCGGCTTTCGATCACCTGTCCGTTGTCAGCTTCCATTTCCTTCAACGCCTTCCCTCCTGCCTCTTCTTCCGTTGACAGGATCCTTTTCCAGCGAAGAGTCTTCGGAAGCTTCGGAAGTGCCAGCTTATGCGCCTCCCAATGCATATTATATGCAAGATAAAGGAACGGATCGCCCTCATTCGCATACCTTCCACAAAGAAAAATATTCACAAGACGGCTCACAAAGCTTAAATCCGGGCGCCATGCTTCAGCTCCGTGATAGGAAATGTCCGGATAACCACAGCCAAGTGAATCCATGACCTTCAGTTCCTTTTTCATATGAATGATCGGATTCTGCTTCCGGAGCGCAATCATCTTTTGAGTAAAGGAAAGAAGCTCCTGAAACATCTGGGTATTATCTTTCCATTGCAGCCAGAATACTTCATTATCCTGACAATAGGCATTGTTGTTTCCAAGCCGGCTGTTGCCAAATTCATCCCCACTGAATAAGAATGGGGTTCCCTGACTGAGCATTAAAAATGCAATGGCATTCTTGATCTGCTTCTTACGCAGCGACAGTACATTTTTCTTACGGGTCGTTCCTTCAATACCACAGTTCCAGCTGTAATTGTAGTCAGTTCCATCGGCATTATTTTCCCCATTGGCCTCATTGTGCTTGCGGTCATAGGAAACCAGATCCATAAGACTGAAGCCGTCATAATCACACACCGCATTCATCACCGCATATTCCTTTGGGTTCCGGCGCTGATAGCGGATAAAGTCATTTACAAGTCCCTCATCACCCTTTAAAAATCTGCGGATATCATTGCGGAAATTTCCGTTGTCCACCGCCACATGCTTAAAGGAATCCTCCTCAAGACAGGACAGATCCTCCTCCGGCAGATAAGGAAGCCACAGCTTGCTTCGTTTTAAAACCGGCTCTTCTAAAAGCATCCGCACCGGAAGATGAAATCCATTGATCCGGAATCCATCCACATGATATTCCATTGTCCAGAATTTCAGAACCTGTACCATAAAGCCCTGAGAAATATCCTCCGGGAAATAAAAATGCATCATCACTTCGATTCCTGCCTTATGCAGTTCCCGGACCATGGTTTTAAAGCTGATTTCCGGGGCTTTCGAACTATAGGATGCCTTCGGTGCAAAGTAAAAGCCCTTCTGGAAGCCCCAGCAGTTCAGACGTCCGTCCTGTACTTCCTTCTTCCCTTCCTCTTCCTTCTGTTTTGTTTCCTCCGGTTCCCGGTGGTCAGAATACAGAGGCTTGATTTTCGCTTCATCAAATTCGTAACAGGGCATCAGTTCAACCGCCGTAATGCCAAGCTGCTTCAGATAAGGAATTTTCTCCACGATTCCTTCAAACGTTCCGGGATGTGCCACATTCGAGGACTTATGCTTCGTAAAGGCTCTTACATGAATTCCATATAGAATTGTATCTTCAAAGGGAATCTCCGGATTCGTATCCTCTTCCCAGTCAAAGTCCTGCTTTTTCAAAACACCATAGGTCATTCGCTCTTTGGTACTCTTACCTCCAAACTGTTCCAGTCCGGCAACGCCCTGCACGTACGGATCCGTATAAACCTCATCCCCATTGTAGAAATTATAGGTCAGCTGATTAAGATCCTCTCCCCGGATCTCCACGCCAAACAGTTCTCCCTTGCGTCCCTTTTCACTCAAAGGAATTCTCTGTTCCTGTTTCTTATCATCATAAAGAAGGATTCCGCTTTCGCAGCCGTTCTTCTTATTGACCAGGGCAAACCGAAAGCCCGAAACGGTTCTCTCGATTCCGGGTTGGTACGGTTTAAAATATGTCACAGCAAGACTACTCATGCTTTTCCTCCTGATTTTAGTTAATCGTTCTATGTCTAGTCTAACACAAATCCCATTCCCTGTGTAAAAAACTTCGCAGAAGCCTCTTGCAGATCGCCCCAAAGCCTTGTAGAATAAAGGAAAAACCGAAAGGAGAATTTATATGAGCCAAACATTTGAACAGCCCGAAAGCAACGATGAAGAAATGACCGTCACTTTGGATCTGGAAGACGGATCCTCTGTAGAATGTGCCATTGTAACCATCTTAACCGTAAATAATCAGGATTACATCGTCCTGCTCCCTCTTGATGAGAATGGTGAAAACGAAGATGGAGAAGTCTGGTTCTATCGTTACTCTGAAAACGAGAATGATCCCAATGAAGAACCGGTGCTTGATTATATCGATGATGATAACGAATACGAAGCGGTTGCCGATGCATTCGATGAGTTTCTGGACACCCAGGAGTTTGATGAAATCACGGAGCAGTAATTCATCTGCCTATTGCCGCAGTGCGATCCCCGCGGAGCTCCTTGCCTTATAGGAAATTCCTCCGGAATTCCTATAAAACAAGAAACCGCGTCACCTTACGGTTGCGCTCCCTGGTTTCATATAAGAACAATTTTTCACGGGCTCTTGTCACTGCAACGTACAGGAGCCTTCGTTCTTCCTCAATCTGCTTTGCATCAACAACATCCTTCGGTGGAATAATCCCTTCATTCAGATCCGGCAGATATACATGCTGAAATTCCAGACCCTTTGAAGCATGCATGGTCATTACATGGATTCCCTTTCTCTGCTCTGCTATCGGGCTTTTATTTTCCTTTTCCTGACATTGCAGGATAAATTCATCTAACGGTTTCGTCCTTTGGTAGGACGCAAACACTTCCTGTATGGTCTGTGCCATTTTCTTCTTATCTTCGTATTCCACATAGCTTCTGCTTTTCTTCTTCAGATAAGAATCATATCCGATCTCATTTAGAAACAACCGGATAGCCAGATGCGTCTGCAGCCGTCCGGCAAGTGCAAGCTTTGAAAACAGCTTCCGGATCTGTCCCCGCATCTCAACGTTATTTCTGTAATAACGCATAAGCTCCTCTTCACTTACAATTTCTGAGACAAGCGCCTTTCTCGTAAGATCCGGTTCCAGCTTATCCATAATGCGCATGAAATCCTTCCGGTTTCCTCCCTCATACAGAAATCTTAAGAATGCATACAGATCCTCTGCTATTTCCGATTGAAAGACTCCCTGTTCCTTCTTTATACTTCCGGCAACCGGAAATTGTTTTCCTTTCAAAAGCGCTTCATACTGTCTGGCCTCCAGATTTGTTCTTACAATAATTGCCGTCTGATCCAGACATTCCATCGAATTCCTCCGGATATCCTGCACCAGAAGCTCTTCCTCTTCCCGCCTGGTATTCAGATGCTGAAAAGAGACTTCACCGCCTTTTTTCTTTGGGAGAAATTCTTTTGGGAAACGTTCTTTATTCTGTTCGATAATTTTCCGGCCAAGTGCAACAATCCGTTCCCCACTGCGGTAGTTCGCGGTAATTTCATAACGCTTCACATCTGTGTACTGCTGAAGAAATCCCCTCATAAATTCCGGTCTCGACCCACGGAATCCATAGATGGACTGGTCATCATCCCCGACCACGAACAGCTCCCTCTGTGGAAGCGCCAGCATCGTAATCAATTCATACTGGGAAGCATTGATGTCCTGAAATTCATCCACCAGAATATGGGTAAAAAGCTGCTGATACCGTTCCAAAACCGCCGGTGATTTCCGAAAAAGTTCATTGCACTTCAAAATCAGATCATCATAATCCAACAGTCTCCGTTCTTCCAGATCACTCTGATACAGGGCAAACAGCTTTTCTGCATCAAATCCAGGCGTCTCCACATCCAGTAATTCCAATGATGTCTTCTCTATACCTCCTGCTTTTCTTGCTGCAAGGGCATTTAAAAGAATTGCTTCCTGATCATGGGTACATAAAGAGGAAAGCCCTTCGTTTTTCAGAATAACCTCCAGGAAATGATACTTCTGCTTATCTGTAATCAATGAAAAATTTCGGAATTGACCTGTGGATCTTAAAATCTGATAACCAAGACTGTGAAATGTTCCAAACCGGACAGGATTTGTGGAAGGATTGGAATCCGCAGATTCCAGATACCGCGTCTGCATCTCTATGGCAGCCGCTTTGGAAAAGGTCACAACAAGAATTTCTTCCGGTGGAATCTTCTTATTGCGAATCAGATATTGAATGTGACTGACAATCGTAAAGGTCTTACCACTTCCCGGACCAGCCAGTACAAGTGCCGGTCCGGAATCGTGGTTGATTGCCTTTAACTGCTTTTCATCAGGAGTTCTCAAGAAGCTCAATTCCCTTCCTGATACGTGCAAGGGACTCTTCTTTACCAAGAAGCTCCATTATTTCCGTTGCGCCTGCCGGAGTCATCTGCTTGCCGGATACTGCGGTACGAACCGGCCAGAGTACATAGCCGTTCTTGTATTCATTCTCAGCCGCAAAGCCGGTCAGAAGCTGATAAAGCGCATCGTTACTGTAATCCTCCTGCTGTTCAAAAACAGGAAGTAATTTGCGAAGCACATCAAGAGAAGTTTCCCTGTTGGTCTTCATCTTCTTATGCTCATACATGGACGGATCGTATTCCGGCAGCGTTTCAAAGAAATCAATGAGATCCGGAATATCCGGGAATACTTCAATTCTCGTTTTTACCATGTCCGCAATTTTGTGAAGATCCATATTCTTCGTAATGGTGCTCTTTAAATACGGCTCTGCCATTTCAAAGAACTTATCATCGTCCATGGCCTTAATGTATTCTCCATTCATCCATTTCAGTTTCATATAGTCAAAAACAGAAGGAGACTTATTAATTCTGTGATAGTCAAATTCCTTAATCAGCTCATCCAGTGAAAAGATCTCGCGGTTGTCTTCCGGACTCCAGCCAAGTAATGCGATATAATTTACAACAGCCTCCGGAAGGAATCCCTGCTCCAATAGATCCTCAAAGGAAGAATGTCCGCTTCTCTTGGAAAGCTTCTTATGATTTTCATCGGTAATCAGTGGCAGATGAATGTATACCGGTGACTCCCAGCCAAACGCATCATACAGACGCTGATACTTCGGTGAGGAAGACAGGTATTCGTTACCACGTACCACATGGGTAATATTCATGGTGTGGTCATCTACTACGTTAGCAAAGTTATAGGTTGGATAACCGTCAGACTTAATCAGAATCATGTCATCAAGTTCCGCATTCTCTACGGTAATATCTCCATATAGTTCATCATGGAATGTGGTCGTTCCTTCGGTTGGAATGTTCTGACGGATGACAAACGGCTTTCCCTCTGCCAGATTCTTCTCGATCTCTTCCTTGCTCAAATGCAGACAATGTTTATCATAAATCATGATTTCCTTGCCCTCTACGACCTCGGTCTTTAAGGTAGAAAGACGTTCCTTGTCACAGAAACAGTAATACGCTTCTCCCTTATCGATGAGCTCTTTGGCATACTTCATATAAATGCCGGTCTTCATACGCTCACTCTGTACATAAGGGCCATAGCCTCCATCCTTGTCCGGACCTTCATCATGGCTGAGTCCAGCCTTTGCAAGCGTATCATAAATGATATCGACTGCACCCTCTACAAAACGCTCCTGATCGGTATCCTCGATACGGAGCATAAAATCTCCACCGTCATGCTTTGCAATCAAAAACTCATACAATGCAGAACGTAAATTTCCGACATGCATTCTCCCTGTCGGACTGGGTGCAAATCTTGTTCTGATTTTCGTCATTTCCCTGTTTCCTCTTCTTTCCAACGTGATAAATACTTGTATGTCTGAAATTTGTCACGCCATCTAATCTGTTGTGTTATTTTTATAATCCTCTTAGTCTTCCTTTGAGGGCAGCTTCTCCTCGGCCGCATTCTTGAAGGAAGTCACTTCCTTAACTGCCTGCGGAATCGGAATATTGGTTCCAGCGCCGGCAACACATCCACCGGGGCATGCCATGCCTTCAATCAGACATCCGTTCTTCTTGCCCGCCTTGGCAAGCATCAGCATCTTCTTACATTCGGTGAGACTCTCTGCATGTTCAATGTGTACTTCCACATCCGGATAGTACTCACGAATACAGCTTTCGATTGCACTTGCAACACCACCGGCAACACCATAACCACGTCCCGCAGAGGTTGCATCGTTCATATGGTCATGTGCTTCCACCGCTTCCGGAAGAAGTCCCTTTGCTTCAAACATACCTGCCAATTCCTCAAAGGTAATTACAAAATCCACATCAGAACGGACGGTTCTTCTGGATGCCTCCAGCTTCTTTGATGCACAGGGTCCGATAAATACCACGCTGGCATCCGGATAGTCTTCCTTGATCTTCCGTGCGGTTGCTACCATAGGCGTCAGTTCGTTGGAAATCTTATCAATCGTTTCCGGGAAGAACTTTTTCGCAAGCATGGACCAGGAAGGGCAGCAGGAAGTCAGAAGGAACGGAAGCTCTCCTGTTGCAACCTCCTTCACATAGTTCTCTGCTTCTGCCATCGCGCCCATATCCGCACCGATAGCGGTTTCATATACATCATAAAAGCCCAGCTCCTTCAGCGCTGTTTTAATCATATCCGGTGTTACCTTCGGTCCAAACTGACCAACAAAGGCAGGTGCAACCTGTGCAATAATCTTCCGTCCGGACTGCATTGCACGGATCAGCTGGAAAATCTGGGATTTGTCTGCGATTGCACCAAACGGACAGCTTACCATACACTGACCGCAGGATACACACAGATCCGGATCAATCACAGCCCGTCCCTTATCATCACTCTTAATTGCATTCACGCCGCAGTGGTCAAGGCACGGTCTTACCTGATGGGAAATTGCATCGTAAGGACAAACCGCCTTACATTTACCACACTTAATGCACTTCTCCTGATCAATAACAGATTTGCCATTCTTCATGGAAATGGCACCTCTTGGGCACACCTCACGACAGGGATGTGCCACGCAGCCCATACACTTGTCCGTAACCATATAACAATTAACCGGGCAGGCATTACATGCAGATGGAATGACCTGCATGAGCGGCGGCTCATAATACTTTTCATCAATATTACTTTCTTCCAGCCCCTGTGTCAGATGAACCGGAGCGTTCTCCGGTCTCAAGGATAATCCCATTGCAAGACGGATACTCTCACGGACAATCGCCCGCTCCCTGTAAATACTCCGATACTCGGATTCATCATAATCTACAATTTTATAAGGCAGTGCCTCAATGTCATCCTTCAGATTTTCTGAATGATACGCAAGAGACGCTACTTCTTTAAAAATACGTCTGCGGTTTTTGCGTACCTGGGTATCAATTCCTCTCATACTCAAACCTCTTATTTTCTTTTAAGTCTATATATTACTCTAATTCTATAAGTTACCCTAATTTTATAGTTTGCTTCTCAAATTATACAGTTTTATAGGCTTAATATAAACTCTGTTTTCCATTCTATGGCTTATTTATAAGTTATAGCGCACTTTTGATAATATACAGTATAGCATACTTTCCATTTGTATATTCTTACACAAACACGGTCGGAAATCAAGGTATAAATCTGATTTTCGTCCTGTTCATCCTGTTATTGTTCACTCATACCTCGTTCCACCATCAAACCTGCCACCGGTATTTTCTCTGGCTGCTGTGTGATTCATCCTTTTTCGGTTGTATACCCAATATTTCCTTTTTCCAACACCAATCCTGCACAAATTCATAGAATATAGTAATAAAAACAGCATACAAGGAGTATTATGCAGGATCGTTTTAAAAGTGAATATATTGATAAATTTCCGGTTGCGATGGCATACGTTCCCTGGCAGCATCTGACTAACGTTTTTGAAAACCTCGAGGAAGCATTTAAAGCAGGAACGATTTTCCCTGAGCTTGAAAAACCTTTCAAGGGAAGGAGATGCGTGAAATGACCAATTTTAATTCTGAACAGAGCCGTCTCCTTCACAACATTGATATCATGGATTTCGTGATTGTCGAAATGAATGAATATCTGGACACACATCCGACTGACCGCGATGCGATCGAATATACCAGGCATTATGTGAGGATGAAAAATCAGGCTATGAAGGAATATGCTGCAAAGTATGGTCCTTTGAGCATTCAGGATATTGATGCAAGTAAACACGATGAATGGAAATGGGCTTTGCAGCCATGGCCATGGGAAGGAGAATGTTAAGCTATGTGGAAATATGAAAAACGATTACAATTCCCTGTTAATATCAAAAATCCAAATGCAACACTTGCACAGGCCATCATGAGCCAGTACGGAGGTCCTGACGGAGAACTCGGCGCTTCCATGCGCTATCTGTCCCAGCGCTATTCCATGCCTTATCGTGAGGTTGCCGCCATTCTGACGGATATCGGCACAGAGGAGCTGGCCCATCTCGAGATGGTTTCCACCATTGTTCATCAGCTTACCAGAAATCTTTCTATGGAAGAAATTGAAGAGTCCGGGTTTGCAAATTATTATGTAGATCATACGGTTGGTGTATGGCCGATGGCAGCCGGAGGTATCCCTTTTAACAGTTGTGAGTTCCAGTCAAAAGGGGATGCGATTACCGACCTCTTCGAGAATATGGCTGCGGAGCAGAAAGCCCGCTCCACGTATGATAATATTCTGCGTCTCGTCCGTGATGACCCGGATGTATGCGAACCGATTAAATTCCTGCGTGCCAGAGAGGTTGTCCACTTCCAGCGTTTTGGAGAAGCTCTCCGGATCGTTCAGGATAAACTGGATTCACAGAATTTCTATCAGTTCAATTCTGAATTTGACAAGTGCAAATCATAAGGAATATCATATCAAAAATGTAGAGACAGTTATAAAAGGCGAGGTGTATATCCTCGCCTTATCCTAAAGCTTATACTGAATGAAGTTTTCATTATATTTAAATTCAAAATCAGAATACCGTTTAACTCCCCGGCACCCTCTTCCCTAAGTTGGTTAATTCTCATCATAATAAAACCATCTAATTCATTTTCTGTAAGTCGTTTGAGCTGATCTTCTTTTTCGCTCCTAAATTAAATCCAAAAACGTCATCTGTTCATATTTATCCGGATACTCATGCATATAGGAAAAGCAGTCCTCTGCTTTATACATAATCCCGTTTTTCCGGCAGACATCTGTAAAAATTTCCATAAGCCGGTCATTATGTAGACTTGGAAGTTCATACGCATTACCATAAGTTCTGATATACCGCTTCTTCAATCCCGGGAAATGTTCATCCAAAGCCTTGTAAAAATATTCCCGGTTACCATCCCGCATTGTAACTCCCATGCCAAAGCAGATAATCCCTTTCACACCGGCTCTGACACAGTAATCAAGAATTCCGTTTATATTTTCTTCCGTATCATTAATAAAAGGCAGAATCGGAGACAGCCACACAACCGTCGGGATTCCTGCTTTTTTAAACTGCATAAGTGCTTCAAACCGCTCTCTTGTCGTTGCAACATTTGGCTCTATCCTTTTACATAATGCTTCATCATAAGTGGTCATCGTCATCTGGACAACAGCCTTAGACTTATGGTTGATGGATTGCAATAAATCCATATCTCTCAGAATCCCTGTCGATTTCGTCTGGATCGCCACTCCATACTCATATTGATCAATTAATTCAAGACACTTGCGTGTAAGCTGCAATTCCGTTTCCAGATGCAGATATGGATCGCACATAGCTCCCGTGCCTATCATACATTTTTTACGCTTGGATCTTAATGCCTTTTCCAAAAGCTCCGGTGCATTCTTTTTAATCTCAATATCTTCAAATTCATGTGTAAATCCATAACATTTACTCCGGCTGTCACAGTAAATGCAGCCATGAGAACATCCCCTGTAAATATTCATTCCATTACCGGCAGAAAGTATTCCCTTCGCTTCTACAAAGTGCATTTATGGCTTCTCCCCTAATTATGATTATAAAATTCTTCCACATCGCCTTTATTGTATAGGTTGCCCCCCGGTTACGCAACACCTTTACCAAAGAAAAACCCGCTTCATATAATGCTTCTGTTTCATGTTTTACCGTAAGGGGTGTATCATAATGATAAAACTCATGATCTGCAATCCCCTGTTTGGCTTTTAATTCATTTAGGTTCTGAATTTACTTTTGCAAACATCACATTCTCCCAGTATAATAATTAATAAAACTTAAGCTTTACATGGTATGGAGGCCTCTATATGTTTGAAGAAATATCATTCCCTGAACGTGAATATGAAGCAATTCAAAATTATTTAAACAAACTGGGATATTGCTATACCACGAGGGTTTATAAAGAAATCGGGAAATATAAAGTTGGAGAATTATATACCGCTCCATGGGGCGATATATTGAAAATAGATGAAGTTAAAACATACTGGAAAGTATCTGAACGCCCCTTCTATGATGAAATGACTGATGATGAAAAAATAGAGATCCGTAAATTACCAATATTTTTTTGTTAAAATATTTTTATTGTTTCACAATTTTCGCAATCAATTTCTCCCTCTAGAAACAATCAAAAACAACTAATTAAAACTCTAGAGGCATAATTCTAAACATTTATTTTTTTAATAAACTTTGCCAATCCACTTTGTTATACAAAACTCTGATTATGTACACTACATCATTTTGCAGATCATAATAATAGAAAATGTTATAACTATCAAAATGTGTCATTCGTAGACCAACACTTCTTAAAAGTTCATCGTTTATCAGTGGATGAGCTGTTGGATATTCACTTAGCTTTTCAGCGGCATCTAATATGCCATCGGATATTCTTTGAGCTGCTTGAGGATTGCAAAGGTCAACGAAGATATAGTATTCTATGTCCAACAGATCATATTCTGCCGGTTCAGTAAATACTACATTAGCCACGTTCATCTCTCCTGTTTTTCAATTTTTCTCTTACTTCATCGATTGTAATGATTCTGCCATCCTGCATTGCCTTATAGCCTTCGCCAATCAAACGATAAAATTCCAACTTTGCAGTGTCAGTTGGTTCAACTATATGCTGTGGATTTGTTGCTAACATACAACCACTCCCTTTCTTGATTTTAAATATACCATATTTCTTCACCCTCAACAATCACGTATTACTCAAATTTATTTTAACTATATTATATGCAGTGGAGTTGCAAAGCACTCGTCTAATTGCTTATAAAAAACAATTATATCATTTTCTTTGCCCCCGTTTGACAATAAAATTATAACATACCAAAGGTTTTATTGTAAATATTATTCGAACATTTGTTCTGTTTTCTTTTGAACCATGATATCGCATCTGACAACTCTATTCCACTACACTTTTCCATTAAACACAAAAAAGCAACCAATTTTTCTTTCTCAACTCAATATTGTTCCGCAATTCTCGCAGCCAGTTCCTCCAGGTACATCCACCGATCCATCTTTTCTTCCAGCAGCTTTTCGGTTTCCTCTTTTTCGGCTGTCAGTTGATTCAGTTTTACGAAGTCTGTGGAAACGGCTGCCATTTCCTCATCGAGCTTCCCGATCTTTTCTTCCAGTGCTGCTATATCCGCCTCTATGGTTTCATAATCCTTCTGCTCCTGATAAGTAAATTTTAACTTCTGTGGTCCACGGGTACGCTGTCCCTTCTGCCCGGTCTGGGGATCCGGTTTTGCTCCGTTTCCATTTCCTGTTTTTCCGGTCTGTGCCGCTTCCTCTGCCGCCTTTTCTTCCTTCTCAGCGAGTTTTTTCAGGGAATAATCGGTATAGCCGCCTTCGTATTGTCTGAGTTTTCCATCCTCTTCAAAGGCAAAAATCCGCTTCATCGTCCGGTCAAGAAAATACCGGTCATGCGATACGGTAACAACAATGCCCTCATACCGGTCCAGATAGTCCTCCAGGATCGTCAGCGTGGCAATATCAAGATTGTTAGTCGGCTCATCCATAAAATGTAGCCCTATTCCTACATCTCTTGATTTTAGCGGCTTTAACAGAATACACAACTGTGTTTCCTGTGTTTCATCTTATATTTTATGTGAAAGAAAACGCATAGCCAATGTCAGCCATGCGTTTGTTCCCCATTTTTCTGAGGTCTATGTATTCTATTTTTCGCTATCTATAAGTTTTTGAGAATGTTCCTATTTTTCTTGTCCAATGCTTTTTTCAATCTCTGATTTTCTTCTTTAAGCTTCTCAACTCTTAGGATTCGCATCTTCTCATGCAGATTTGCAATTTCGTTATCCATGACCATATCAAGGATTCCCTTTCGAGGATCAGTCATACCAGCCTGTCTCTCGGCAGCCTCATCAACCAGTTTTCGTACTGTTGGATTCTTGTAAAAGAAACCTCTTGATATACCGGTTTGTGCCATCAGCCTTTGTACCGTCACCCGCTCACCTTCTTCTACCATGTCCAGTATAGTTTTTCTGGCAAGATCGATTTTTTCAATGCTAATTCTGCGGTTACATTCCACCATCTTGTCGAATTTGTTCATATTCATCACCCCATCCATCCAAATTTTCCAGTATGATATCTGACAACCGTTTTCGAGCCTTTCGTGTATCATCTGCCAATATCTGATTGCTCATTTTTCGATAATACTTAACATTCTTAAGATTATTGTGTCCAAGTAATTTGGCTATGGTCCAGTCATCCAAATGCATCTCTGTCAGCTTTACCCCATAATAGTGTCGGTATAAATGAGAACCGAAGCCGAATAAGTTTCCGTTATCATCTCTTATGTCCTGCTCTCGGATCATCCTTACGATTCGACTTTGTATCGTACCATACTGCATCGGCTTATTGGGATTGTTCTCATTAACAAAAATATACTGTGTTTCTCCGAATCGTTCCTGCGTATAAGCAATCGCTTTTCTTATCAAATCTGCCAATTCTGCACTGACCGGTTTCTCATAAGTGTTTGTTTTCATCTGCTGGATTCGTATAATGGTGTCCATTTCCTTTTCATACAAGCAGTCCATTTCAAGTGTTAAGGTATCTGATATTCTCGTCCCAAGCATCTGATGTATTACCATGAGTCTCGCAGTCTGCTCATCCATATTTACAATCGCTGCATTTAATCGCTTTAACTCTTCATACCGTCCGTTTAAAACTGCTGAAAATTGCTGCAAAGGTAGTTCATTCAGCAAGATATATCACATTCAAGCTGTGTAGCAGCTGCCCTTATAAGAATGAATTCTATGAGACACTTTCAAATATCGGCAAGCTGAATGTACAGCTGGAATAGCAACTATTAACGAACCTTGACAGTTTAACAATTGCTCAGAACTTTGCCATAGGGATTTTATACCCTTTTGACAGGTTAATTGAGTGATGTTATAGCTGCATGGATCAATTTTCAGATTCATGATGCAGTTATCAGTTCAGATACTGTTCCGTGAATAATTCAGGTTAATCATGCATTTTGTTTACTAAACTTATAAAGTATCACACATATCACATAACATTTTTATAATACTTTGCATTTGACTCACCTGTGCAGGTTGTAATGTTTCAAGGACACAAATTATTTTTTCATTCCCATAATGTTTTACATCTTCACCAAACATTATATAATCACAGCTTATAGACAAAGCCTTGGATATCCTTCCTAGAACATCTGCTGAAAAGCCTTTCTTTCCTGTTTCTATTTCATACAAAAATTTAGGTGAAATATCTATTTTTTCTGCAAACGCTTCTCTTGTATAATTCTGGATTTCTCGTAATTCTCTGATTCTTTCTCCTCTTTTCATTTGTGACATATTTCCGATTTCCTCCATATGTCAGATTTTACATTTCTTTGCCAGTGTATATAAACGAGCATATGTTCATATTTATATTACCTATAGTTCCATTGATAAGTATATTTATTTTCTTGAGTTTCCGCAGAATGTAATTCTAAAATGAACATAGCTTCCCAAAGCACCA
>ENA-UOJJ01000132-UOJJ01000132.1-human-gut-metagenome-genome-assembly--contig:-CS66-NODE-132-length-130326-cov-14.367849_pt1 | contig 130326 bp, 128 predicted proteins | sample MGYA00242343_ERZ723890 | MGnify/ENA metagenome assembly ERZ723890
GTAGTCCGATTGGTCATACGGCTTGCCGCGCTCCTTGAGAAGCGCCTGTTCCAGATTTACCGGCTCTGCCTGGGTAGCTGTGCTTTGCCCGCTGTCCGGGTCCGGCTTCCTGGCCTCCCCGGGGGAGGCGGAGCACCCGCACAGTGCAACAGCCAGCAGTGCTGCGCACAGGAACAGCCGGGGGACAAACAGAAATTTTGCTTTTCCAGCTTTATCCATTCCTTTCTTCCTTTCCCACACATGTTATTATTTGCAATTATAGCATAGAGCAAGGCGGACTACAGGGCGTTTTCCGAAGTGTCAATTGACACTTTTGGAATTATGTACCATGAAGCACTTTCCTTTTGGCGGCGCCTCCTGTATAATGACTAAAAACAAAACTATCCGGAGAAAAGCCATGAAATTCTGCCAGCAATTAAGTGAATACCTCTGCCGGCTCTCCTGCACAGGCAAGGAGCTGTGCGCCCTGGCCGGCATATCTGCCGCCTCCTTCAGCCGATATAAAAACGGAGAACGGGTCCCGGAGCTGGGTACTCCGGCCTTTGAGGGCCTGTGCCGCGCCCTGGGGGAGATTGCCGAGCAAAGAGGCTATGGGGACCTTACCGCCGACGCTGTGCGGGCGGCATTTGCTGCCTGCGAGGACTTTGTAGCCACGGACAAGGAGCAGCTACGCCGCAATTTTAACACCCTGGTGGCGGCCATGGGCATCAACCTTACCCGGCTGTGCCAGTACACCAATTATGATCCGTCCACCATCTTCCGCATTCGCAACGGGAGCCGGCGGCCTGCCGACTCCCGGCAGTTTGCCGGGGCCGTGGCCTCCTTTGTGGCCCGGGAGGTCGTTTCGCCCCGGGAACTGGAGGCCCTGGCGGAGCTGCTGGCCTGCCCGGCGGAGGATATAGCAGACCTCTCCTTTCGCTATACGCGCCTGTGCAGTTGGCTGATGCAGGAGCAGCCTGCCCGCAGTGAGGGCGACATCACCGACTTTTTAAGCAAGCTGGACGAGTTCGACTTGAACGAGTATATCAAGGCCATCCATTTTGACGAGCTGAAGGTGCCCTCTATGCCCTTCCAGTTGCCCACGGCCCACTATTATTACGGCCTGGGGGAGATGATGGACAGCGAGCTGGACTTTCTCAAGGCCACGGTGCTCAGCCGGTCCATGGAGCCGGTGACCATGTACAGCGATATGCCCATGGGCGAAATGGCCAAGGATCCGGAGTTCCCCAAAAAGTGGATGTTCGGCATGGCCATGATGCTGAAAAAGGGCCTGCACCTGAACCAGATCCATAACCTGGACCGATCCTTTGAGGATATGATGCTGGGGCTGGAGAGCTGGATCCCCATGTACATGACCGGGCAAATTTCCCCATACTATCTGAAAAACGCGCCCGGCGGCCCCTTTTTACACCTGCTGAAGGTGTCCGGAGCGGCGGCTCTCAGCGGCGAAGCCATCGCCGGGCACCACGCTGAGGGACGGTATTACCTGACCAAAAACAAGCGGGAGCTGGACCATTACGCCATGCGGGCCCGGGCCCTGCTGGATAACGCATACCCCCTTATGGACATCTATCGCAGTGATCGGGAAAGCGAGAGGAATACTTTTCTGCTGGCCGACACCAGAAAGCCGGGGCACCGCCGCAGCATTCTCTCCACATTGCCGCTGTATACGGCCAGTGAGGACCTCCTGGAACGTATTTTGGCCCGGAACGGCATTGATGCGGAACAAAAGCAAAGAATAAAAAGGTACGCCGCGGCGCAGAGACAAAGAATCATGGCCATCCTGGCCGAGGGAACGGTGGAGGACGAGAGTCCGGCCTTTACGCCGGAGGAATTCAGGGAGAAGCCGCCGGTGCTGGAGCTGTCGGGGGTGTTCTGCGAAGCCGACATTCCGTACAGCCAAGAGGAATATACGGCGCATTTGAACGATACGAAGGCTTTTGCCGCTCAGAATCCGAATTACAGCTGGGAGATGAGCGGAAGCCAGGCGTTCCGCAACCTGCAGATCCTGATCCACCAGGGGCGGTGGGTCATGGTGTCCAAGGGCAAGGCGCCGGCCATCCACTTCGTCATCCGCCACCCTAAGCTGCGCTATGCCATTGAGAGCTTTATCCCGCCCATAACGGAGCATGGATAGGCAGATGTCCGCTATACAAAAAGAGACCGGCAGATTTCTGCCGGTCTTTTCTTGTGCTATTGTAAAGGGGCCTCTGTAGTGCTCGGCTTTATTTCACCTGCCCGTGATAGTATTTTTTGGCGCAGAATTCCAGCCGGACCTCCACGGTGCCCTCGTCCTCCATCCAATCGGCAAAGTTGGAGAAATTCCGCTCTGCAACGCTGAATTTCAGCAGGTTGTGGGTGCGGACGTTTTCCCTTTTGCAGAAAGCATAGATCCACTCATCGAAGGTCATGCCGTCCTGGAGGCAATCCAGCATCTCCTGGGCCTTGCTTTCAAGAAAGCGGATGTTCTCGCCGATGAGGTCTGTGATGTCTGTCAGCACCTCCTTGTGAGCCACGATATAGGCGGGACAATGGAGGGCATAAAGGCTGCGCTTGCTCTCTAAGTCCCGGGCGATGAACATGGAGGTGGGGAGCTTGGCCCCCTCAATCTCCGAGCGGCTAATGAGACAATCCCCAAGGTAGGCTACACCGTCCGGGGTGATGATGCCGATGTGGCCGGCGCTGTGGCCGGGGAGCTGCAGGATGCCGAATTTCACGCCGCAAAAATCCAGCTCCGTGGCGTCGGCGGAGATGATTACATCGGCGGTGAAGCATTCTTCCAGGAAATAAGCCCGGCTGCGGCCGTAGGTCAGGGCCACGTAGTTGGCCCGGTAGGCGTCGGGATTCACGGAGATGCCCGCCTCAATGATCTGCGCAGCGGCAATGGCGCCATACCGCTGCTGGAGATAGCGAACGTTGCCCGTGTGGTCAAAATGGGCGTGGGAACAGAGAATGCCCTTGAGATGGAAGCCGTTGTCCTCCAGCAGGTGGGTCAGGCCGCTGCGGTCCAGCTTGGCATAGCCTGTGTCCAGCAGGACAATATCGGTGTCATTTAATTTATAAATAGGCAGCAGGGCTGTGGCGGCCACAGCCACATAGGTGCTGCCCAGGACATGGCGAAGCTCCATGAGGTGTTTTTCTCCTTTTTATCTTTTGAATTTCTCACCTTTTTCATTTTAAGAAAACGGATTGCCGCTGCCGCTTTTGCAAACTGATTTCGCGGTGACAGGCTGCAATGACAGATTTTGATAATCTCATTATATCCATCGAGCGAAGAAAAACAAGAGCCACCTTTTGCGAAAATTTCATTTACAAAAGGCGGGAAGTATTGTAAAATACTGTGGAGAATAAAAACAGGAGGATTTGTATGGACGAGCCGAAATATAAACGGGTACTGCTGAAAATCAGCGGGGAAGCCCTGGCGGGAGAAAAGCACTTTGGCCTGGACTTTGGCGTTATGGGCCGGGTGGCGGATGTCATTAAGGAATGCGTGGAGATGGGTGTTCAGGTGGGCATCGTTATCGGCGGCGGCAACTTTTGGCGCGGCGTAAAGAATGGCGAGGGCTACATCGAGCGCACCCGGGCCGACCACATGGGCATGCTGGCCACAGCTATGAACTGCATGGCTATGGCCGACGTGTTGGAGCAGAAGGGCGTGGATGTGCGGGTGCAGACCGCCCTGGAAATTAAGGAGGTAGCTGAGCCCTATATACGGGCCCGGGCCATCCGGCATCTGGAAAAGGGACGGGTGGTTATCTTCGGCTGCGGCATCGGCAGTCCCTTCTTCTCCACGGATACCGCGGCGGTGCTGCGGGCGGCGGAGATCGGCGCGGACGTTATCCTGCTGGCCAAAAATATCGACGGCGTTTATAACTGCGATCCGGCCAAGTTTGCCAATGCAAAGAAATTCGACTCTATTACCTATGACGATGTGCTGGCTCAGCATCTGTCCGTGATGGATAGCACCGCCACCAGCCTGTCTATGGATAACCACATCCCTGTTTTGGTATTTGCCCTGAAGGATCCCTACAACATCATCCGCGCCCTGCGCGGAGAAAAAATCGGAACGATCGTAAAGGAGGCTTAACCCTATGCTGAAAGACGAATACAAGGTTTACGAGGAAAAAATGAAGAAGAGCATCGAGTCCGTGAAGAATGACTTCGCTGCCGTGCGGGCGGGCCGGGCCAATGCCGCTGTGCTCAATCGTATTTCCGTGGACTATTACGGCACCCCTACGCCCATCCAGCAGGTGGGCAGTGTGGCGTCTCCGGATCCCCGGACCCTGGTCATCACCCCCTGGGACGGGTCTTTGCTGCGGGCCATTGAAAAGGCCATTCTGGAGTCCGACCTGGGCATCAATCCCCAGAACGACGGCAAGTGCATCCGCCTGTCCTTCCCCCAGCTCACCGAGGAGCGCCGCAAGGAGCTGGTGAAGCAGATCCACAAGTATTCTGAAAACGGCAAGGTGGCCGTGCGCAACATCCGCCGGGACGCCATGGATAGGTTTAAGAAGATGCAGAAGGCCTCTGAGATCACCGAGGATGAGCTGAAGCTGGCGGAAAAGGACCTGCAGAAGATTACCGACGACAACTGCAAGGAGTTGGATAAGCTCCTGGAGATCAAGGAAAAGGAACTGATGTCTGTCTGATGGGGCTGTTTTCCAAAAAAGTCTCTCATAAGGCGGGGCAGGTGGATAAAAGCCGCCTTCCCCGCCACATCGCTATCATTATGGACGGCAACGGTCGTTGGGCGAAGAAGCGCGGTCTTCCTCGTACTGCCGGACATAAGGTAGGCGCGGAGACGTTCCGCAAAATCGCCCTGTACTGCAAGGCCCTGGGCGTGGAATACCTGACCATTTACGCCTTCTCCACGGAGAACTGGAAGCGGCCCGCCGATGAGGTAAGCACCCTCATGGGCCTGCTGAAAAAGTATATGCAGGAGGCCATTGACACCATGGAGCGGGACCAAATGAAGCTGCGCTTTTTCGGCGATCTCTCGGCCCTGAGCCCGGAGCTGCAGGCCCTGGCCCATAAAGCCAATGAGGTGGCGGACCGGGTGGAGGGCTTTCAGGCAAACCTGTGCATCAACTACGGCGGGCGGGATGAGATCCTCCACGCGGCCCGGGAATGTGCCGCCGCAGGGGAGGAGATGACGGAGGAGAACCTGGAAAGACATCTCTACTCCGCCGGGATCCCCGATCCAGAGCTTATCATCCGCCCCGGCGGAGAGCTGCGGCTAAGTAACTTCCTGCTGTGGCAGTGCGCGTATTCGGAGTTTTACTTCTGCGATACCCTGTGGCCGGATTTCGGCGAAAGGGATCTGGACGAGGCCATCGTGGCCTTCCAGCAGCGGGACCGCCGCTTTGGCGGAGTCAAGTAAGAGAAATAAAAAAGGAACTGAAGCTATGAAACAGAGAATATTAGTGGCGGTCATCGGTATCCCATTGCTGCTTTTGGTGCTTTGCTGGTTGCCCCATTGGGCTACGGCGGCGCTGCTGGCGGCATTGGGCGTCATTGGCGCCCACGAGCTGCTGGCGGCGGTGAGCGGCCCGGAAAAGACGAAACGGCTGTGGGTCTTGGCGGGCGTTTTGGCCGTGCTTACGGTGTTTGCCACCTACGCGGGCAGGGAGGAATACAAGGGCACGGTGCTGGCGGCTGCGCCCTGGCTGCTGTGTGCGGCGGCGGCACTGCTGTTTTTACTGGCGGTGCGGTGGTACGGCCGGGAAAATGCCGTGGCATTTCAGGATATCTGCGCAGTGCTGCTGGGCGGCGTGGCCATCCCCTTGGCCATGAGCTGCCTGCTGCGGCTGCGGCTGCTTAACTACGGCGGCGGATTGGTGCTGATGCCCCTGGTGGCCGCATTTATGAGCGACTCGGCGGCCCTGTTTACGGGCATGGCCTGCGGCAAGCATAAGCTGGCATCCAAAGCCAGCCCCAAAAAGACCGTGGAGGGCGCCGTGGGCGGACTCGTCGGCGGTGCGCTGGGAATGATCGTCTTTCGCATCGTGTTCTTTTTCGTCACGCTGCAGCCGCTTTCCATCGGCTGGTGCATGGTCATTGGCTTGGTGGGCGCGTTTATGGGTCAGCTGGGCGATCTGAGCTTTTCTGTTATCAAGCGCCAGTGCGGCATCAAGGATTATGGCCGCCTGCTGCCGGGCCACGGCGGCGTGCTGGACAGGTTTGACAGCGTTATCTTCGCCGCTCCGGTGGTGTGGATGATTGCAACGGCTGTTGGAATGTGAGAATAAAATGAGCAAGTGCATTTCTGTTTTGGGCAGCACCGGTTCTATAGGCCGGCAAACGCTGCAGGTGGCCCGGGAGCTGGGACTAAAGGTGGCGGCTCTCACCGCCGGTAAACAAATTGATCTGTTGGAGCAGCAGGCACGGCAGTTTCGTCCGTGCCTTGCTGCCGTGTTTGAGGAAAACGCCGCCCGGGAGCTGCGGGAAAGGCTTTCGGATCTGCATATACAGGTTATGAGCGGCATGGAGGGCCTCCTGGCGGCGGCAGAGCTGGCCGACAGCGACACCGTGGTCACGGCGGTCATGGGCAGTGTGGGCCTGGAGCCGACGCTTGCGGCCATCCGCAGGAAAAAGCGCATCGCCCTGGCCAACAAGGAGACACTGGTGTGCGCCGGGGAGCTGGTGATGGCGGAGGCGGAGAAATACGGTGCGGAGATCGTGCCGGTGGATTCGGAGCATTCGGCCATTTTTCAGAGCCTCCAGGGCTGCCGGGATCGGGGCGAGGTGAAGCGGCTTCTGCTCACCTGCTCCGGCGGGCCGTTTTTCGGCAAGACATTTGCAGAGCTGGAGCATATGACGGCGGCGAACGCCCTGAAGCACCCTAACTGGAGCATGGGGTCAAAAATCACCATCGACTCCGCTACCCTTATGAACAAGGGCCTGGAGATCATCGAGGCCATGCGGCTGTACGGCCTGCCCTTGGCCCAGGTGGATGCGGTGATCCACCGGCAGAGCATCATCCACTCTCTGGTGGAATACCGGGACGGTGCCATGATCGCCCAGCTGGGCACACCGGATATGAAGCTGCCCATCCGCTACGCCCTGACCTATCCCTACCGGGCCGCGACCCCGGATAAACCGCTGGACCTGCTTTCCTGCGGGCCGCTGACCTTCAGCGCCCCGGATGAGGAGGCGTTCCCCTGCCTGCGCATTGCTAAGGATTGCGCTGCCGCCGGGGGCACCGCCTGCGCCATTATGAACGGAGCCAACGAGGTGGCCGTGGCGCAGTTCCTCCGGGGTGAGATCGGCTTCAACGACATCGCCCGCCGGGTGGAGCGGGCCCTTTCCCGTGTAGCGGTGAAATATCAGCCGAGCCTTGGGGATATACTGGAAGCAGACCGGTTGGGCCGGGAGGCTGCCCGATAAAAAAAGACGCCGCGGCGTCAGATGGGAGCGACTATGTCCACTGTTTTGTATATTTTGGTTGCGCTGCTGGTGTTCGGCGTACTTATCGCCGTCCATGAGCTGGGGCATTTTCTGGCGGCAAAGGCCTGTGGGGTGAAGGTGAATGAGTTCTCTATCGGCATGGGCCCCGCCATTTTCAAAAAGCAAAAGGGGGAGACCTTGTATGCCCTGCGATGCTTGCCCTTCGGCGGATTCTGCGCCATGGAGGGGGAGGACGAGACATCCGAGGATCCCCGGGCCTTGGAAAACCAGGGCTTTTGGGCGAAGCTGCTGATCTTTGCCGCCGGGGCGGCGATGAATTTCCTGACGGGCCTGCTGATCATCCTGTGCCTGTATGGCGGGGCAAAGGCATTTGTCACCCCGGTGATCGCCGACTTTGCCCAGGGCTGTCCCTTGGAGGGGACACTGTTAGCCGGCGACAAGGTCACCGCCATTGACGGCGAGCGGATCTATGTCTACAGCGATGTGAGCCTGCTGCTGAATTTGAAGCAGAGCGGCAGCCATGACCTGACGGTGCTCCGAAACGGCGAAAAGGTAGAGCTTACCAATGTCCCCATGGAGCTGCGGGAGTATACCGACAAAAACGGCAATGCTTACACGGGCTATGGACTAACTTTTTCCGTGAAGGAGGCCGGCATCGGCGACCGGATCAGCTACAGCTTTGCCAACGCCATAGACTTTGTACGCATGGTGCGCCTGTCGCTGCAGATGCTGGTTACGGGTCAGGCCGGAGTTAAGGACATAAGCGGGCCGGTGGGCATCGTCTCCGTTATTACCGATGTGGGGCAGAGCAGCAGCTCGGCCTCCGCAGCCGTGCGGAACATTGCGTATCTGGCGGCCATGATCGCCGTAAACCTGGCGGTGATGAACCTGCTGCCCCTGCCGGCGCTGGACGGGGGGAAAATCTTCTTCCTGGTCATCAACGCCCTGTGCATGCTGGTGATCCGCAAGCGCATCCCGCAGAAGTTTGAGAGCTATGTCCACATTGCGGGCTTTGCGCTGCTGATGCTGCTGATGCTGGCGGTGACGTTTCAGGATGTGTGGAAAATATTCCAATAACTGGCGAAAAAACTTCGTTTTTTCTGCCAAAGGAATCGCAGTCTGCTGCGCGCATAATTTTGAGCTTAGCTCAAAATTCCACACTGGCAGCCTGAGCGGTATTTTTCCCCACGCACATGTCGCGGTGAAAAATGATTTAAATTTTTCGCATCTGCGGATGCGAACTCTGCGAGGCTTTTTTGGCTGGCGCTTTTCATGAGGGAGAAAGGAGCGTATGAGAATATGAGCAAGCAAATTCAGGTGGGCAGCGTGGCCGTAGGCGGCGGCGCGCCCGTGAGCATACAGTCCATGTGCAACACGCCTACTCAGGATGTGACGGCCACGGTGAGCCAGATCCTCCGCCTGGAGAAGGCCGGGTGTGAGATCATCCGTGTGGCCGTGCCGGATCAGGATGCCGCCCGGGCCGTGGGAGAAATTAAACGCCGCATCCACATTCCCCTGGTTTGCGACATCCATTTTGACTATAAGCTGGCTCTTTTATGCGCAGAGCAGGGGGCGGATAAAATACGTATCAACCCGGGGAACATCGGGTCAAAAGACCGGGTGCGGGCTGTGGCGGACGCCTGCCGGGAGCGGGGCATCCCCATCCGCATCGGCGTCAACGGCGGGTCTTTGGAAAAGGACCTGCTGGCCAAATACGGCGGCGTCACGGCGGAGGCGTTGGTGGAGAGCGCCCTGGGCCATGTGCGTCTTTTGAACGACTGTAATTTTGACGACATCTGCATCTCCGTCAAATGTTCGGATGTGCCGGTGAATATGCAGGCCTATCAGCTGCTCCGCCAGCGGATGGACTATCCCCTGCACCTGGGCGTCACCGAGGCAGGTACCCCCACCATGGGCATCCTGAAGTCAGCCATGGGCATTGGGGGCCTTCTGTGCCTGGGCATCGGCGACACCGTCCGGGTGAGCCTGACGGCGGACCCGGCGGAGGAGGTGCGTGCGGCCAAGCAGATTTTATCTGCCGCCGGAGTGCGGCGCTTCGGACCCAACCTCATCTCCTGCCCCACCTGCGGCCGAACCAAGTACGACATGATCCCCATTGCCCGGGAGGTGGAGCGGCGGCTGGAGGGCTGCGAGAAGAATATCACTGTGGCGGTAATGGGCTGCGTAGTCAATGGGCCCGGAGAGGCTGCCGCTGCCGATGTGGGCATCGCCGGGGGAAAGGGCGAGGGCCTGGTGTTCCGCCGGGGCAAGATCCTGTATAAGGTTCCGGAGGACAAGTTGGTGGATGCACTGATGAACGAGATCGAGAAGCTGTAAGTATGGAGAAGATTGGATTTTTAGACTTTTTTGGGAGCTTTTTGCCGCCCCATGACCTGCGGCCGCTGCTGGCGGACGCCAAGATCGTGTCGGGCGAGCTGGATCGGGGGAGCCGCACCCTGGAGGCGGAGGTGGAGAGCCGGGAGAACATGTCCGACGCCGCCGTGGCGGCCCTGGAGCAGCTGCTGCAGGAGCATTACGGATTCCGCCAGGTGCGGCTGCGGTTTGTGTCCGCCGCCGGAAAAAAGAGTGCCGAGCAGGTGCTCTTTGGCAAGCCCATCAAGGGCAAGCCCGTCTCCATGGAGGGGCTGAACCCCAAAATGGGCGGCGTTGTGGTGGAGGGCAAGGTGTTTTTTGCCGATTGCCATGAGACCCGGCGCCCCGGGGTATGGGTGTTGACCTTTGACATGACGGATTACAAAAACTCCGTCACTGTCCGCAAATATATGCAGACCAAGGAGCTGGGGGGCCTGCAAAGCGCCATCGCCCCGGGGATGTGGCTGCGGGTCCAGGGCTTTATGGAGCTGACCCGGGACGGAAAGGACGTGCAGCTCAATCCCCAAAGCATCATGAAGATCGGCCATGAGGGCCGGAAGGATACGGCGAAGGAGAAGCGGGTGGAGCTGCACCTGCATACCCGCATGTCCAACATGGACGCCTTGACGGACCCGGCGGCGGTGATTAAGGAGGCCATTGCCTGGGGCCACCCGGCCATCGCCATCACTGACCACGGCGTGGTGCAGGCATTTCCCGATGCCTGGCACACGGCCAAGGGAAAAATAAAAATTCTCTATGGTGTGGAAGGGTATTTCATCAACAATCTGGACGATCGGGTGGCGGTTCACGGTCCGGCGGACCAGGATTTTGACGACGAGATCGTCTGCTTTGACATCGAGACCACGGGCCTGCAGGTGATGAAAGAGGCTATCACGGAGATCGGCGCGGTGGTGCTGAAAAACGGGGAGATTACAGACCGATTCCAAACCTTTGTAAATCCCGGCCGCCGCCTGACACCGGAAATAATCGGCCTTACGGGCATCACCGACGCCATGCTCAAGGACGCACCCCAGCTCAAGGAGGCCCTGGAGGCATTCCTGCAGTTTGTAAACGGGCGGCCTCTGGCGGCCCACAATGCGGAGTTTGACATCGGCTTCATCCGGGAGGGCTGCCGCCGGGTGGGGCTGGATTTTTCGCCCACCTATGTGGACTCCCTGATTCTGGCCCAGAACCTGCTGCCGGAGCTGAATAAATTTAAGCTGGATATAGTGGCGGAGCATCTGGACCTGCCGTCCTTCAACCACCACCGTGCCTCGGATGATGCGGGCATGGTGGGTTATATGCTTATCCCGTTTTTTGAGAAAATGCGCCGGGAGCTGGGCATCAATCGCCTGCAGGAGATCAACGGCAAAATGCTGGAGCTGCGGCCCCTGGGCAATAAGAACCACCGCCGGCCCAAGCACATTATTATTCTGGCTAAAAACAAGCTGGGGCTCAAGCACCTGTATCAGCTGGTGTCGGCCTCCAACCTGAAATATTTCAAGCGCTTTCCCATCATCCCCAAGACGGAGCTGGCGGCCCACCGGGAGGGGCTCATCATCGGATCCGCCTGCGAGGCCGGGGAGCTGTTCCGGGCGGTGGTGGACCACAAGGACTGGGACGAGCTGAAGCGCATCGCCTCCTTTTACGACTATCTGGAGATCCAGCCCCTGTGCAACAACGCCTTCATGCTGCGCAGCGGCGAGGCCCGGGATGAGGAGGAGCTGCGGGACTTCAACCGCACCATTGTCCGCCTGGGCGCGGAGCTTAATAAGCCCGTCTGTGCCACCGGGGATGTGCATTTTATGGAGCCGGAGGATGAAATTTACCGCCATGTGCTCCTGGCCAGCAAAAAATTCCCAGACGCAGACAAGAGCCTGCCCATTTACTTTAAGACCACCGATGAGATGCTGGAGGAATTTTCCTACCTGGGAGAGGAGACCGCCTATGATGTGGTGGTGAAGAATCCCCGGATGATCGCGGACCTGGTGGAGGAAATTGAGCTGCTGCCCCCGGGACAGCTTTTCCCGCCTCGGCTGGAAAACTCTGAGCAGGAGCTCCACGACATGGTGTGGAGCAAGTGCCACGAGCTATACGGAGAGAATCCCCCGAAGCTGATTGTGGATCGGCTGAATGTGGAGCTGGGCGGCATCTTGGGCAAGTACGATGTGGTGTATATGTCGGCCCAGAAGCTGGTGCAGCGGAGCCTGGAAAACGGATACCTGGTGGGCTCGAGAGGGTCTGTGGGATCATCGCTGGTTGCCTATATGGCGGGCATCACGGAGGTGAACTCTCTGCCGCCCCACTACCGCTGCCCCCGGTGCAAGCACACGGAGTTCATTACCGACGGCAGCTATGGCTGCGGTGCGGATATGCCGGACAAAAGCTGCCCCGAGTGCGGGGAAAAGCTGGTGAAGGACGGGTTTGACATCCCCTTTGAGACCTTTCTGGGCTACGGCGGCGGCAAGGTGCCGGATATCGACCTGAACTTCTCCGGGGAATACCAGGCCCGGGCCCATCGCCATGCGGTGGAGATGTTCGGCGAGACACAGGTGTTTCGAGCCGGGACTATCGGCACTCTGGCAGAAAAGACTGCCTACGGCTTTGTGCGCAAGTACCTGGAGGAGCGGCAGATCACTGCCGGCAATGCGGAGATGAATCGCCTGACCCTGGGCTGCGTGGGCGTGCGGCGCACCACGGGCCAGCATCCCGGCGGCCTGGTGGTTGTGCCGGACGATATGGATGTGGAGGATTTCACCGCCGTGCAGCACCCGGCAGATGCCGAGGACGCAGAGACCGTCACCACCCATTTTGAATACCACTGCATGGAGGATAACCTCCTGAAGCTGGATATGCTGGGTCACGATGACCCGTCCATGATCCGCATGCTGGAGGACCTCACCGGGGTCAATGCCCGAGCCATCCCCTTGGACGACCCGGATACCATGAGTATTTTCACCTCCTCCAAGGTGCTGGGCTTTGAAAATGACGAGCTGCTTGGTCCCACCGGTGCCGTGGCCATCCCGGAGTTCAATACCCGGTTTACCCGGCAGATGCTCATAGATACCCAGCCCAAGGATTTTAACACCCTGGTGCGGCTTTCGGGCTTCTCTCACGGCACGGATGTGTGGCTTGGAAACGCCCGGGAGCTGATTGTGGGCGGCACGGCCTCGGTTCTGCAGACCGTGGGCTGCCGCGATGACATCATGCTCTATCTCATCTCCATGGGCCTGGAACCGAAAATGAGCTTCAAGATCATGGAGGCTGTGCGAAAGGGCAAGGTGAAAAAGGGCGGCTTCCAGGAGGGCTGGGTGGAGGCCATGGAGGAGCACGGCGTGCCGGAGTGGTACATCGAGTCCCTGGCCAAGATCGGGTATCTTTTCCCTAAGGCCCACGCCGTGGCCTATGTGATGATGGCCTTCCGCATCGCCTGGTTCAAGGTCCATGAGCCCTTGGCCTTCTATGCCACCTTCTTCTCCATCCGGGCCAAGGCCTTTGACGCGGAGTTCTGCTGTGCCGGAAAGGAGGCCGTGGAGCGAAAGATCCATGAGATCGAGAATAACAAGGACGCCACCGCCGTGGAGCAGAACCTTATGGTGACCCTGGAGGTGTGCTACGAGTTTTATCTCCGGGGCTTCCACTTCGACACCATCGATATTTACCACAGCGATGCAACGAGGTTCACCATCACCGAGGGCGGTTTGCTGCCGCCGCTGATCTCCGTCCACGGGTTGGGCGAGGCCGCCGCCCAGGACACGGTGGAAAAGCGCAAGGGAAAGACCTTTATCTCCATTGAGGAGTTTTCCATGTGCTGCAATAAGCTGTCCAAGACGCATATCCAGCAATTGAATGATTTGGGGGCTTTTGCAGGCATGGCGGATACCAGCCAAGTGAAAATTAATGGTTTTTAAAACAACAAGGAGCGGTCCCGAAGGACCGCTCCTTGTTGTTTTAAGTGAGTTTTATTCGTCGTAGATGCCCAAAATGACGATGCCTGCCACCACCAGGGCAATCATAAGATAGTGCTTCCAGGAGAGCTTTTCCTTCAGGAAAATACGGCTCCACACCACGGACAGTACGCAGTAGGCGGAGATGATAGGGGCTGCCAGGGCCACATGCTCCGTGTCCGCCAGGGCGTAGATATAGGCGAACTGGCCGGCGGTCTCGCACAGAGCGCCCAGGTACTTGGGCCCCTCCCGCTTAGGCACCAGCTTCTGCCTGCGGATGAGCACCACATACACAAAGCACGCAATACCCGCCGCCAGGAAGGTCAGCTCATAGGCGCAGTTGGCGCTATCCTCGTTCAGGGTCTCCAGCACCTTGCTGTCGGCGAAGGTGCCCAGGGCGTCCAGCACGCAGTAGAGAATGGGCAGCACCAGCGCCAGGACGGACTTGGCGTACTTATAGTTGCCGGCCTCCTGGCGAGCCAGGCGCAGCTCGTCGTCCTCCCGGGCCTCCACAATGCCCAGCCCGATAACGCCCACACACACCAGGGCCATGGCTGCATACTGGGCCGGGGCCAGCAGGGCAGACCCGGTGATGATGCTCAGCACCGCCACCATCGCGCCGGAGGAGTTGCAAATGGGAGACGAGATGGACAGCTCAATGTAGCGAAGCCCCACGTATCCCAGGGCCATGGACAGAATATACAGCAGCGACACCGGCAGATAGGTGAGGATGATAGAGAAATTAATTTCCGTCCCGCCGATAAAGATTTCATAGGCTGCGTGCAGACCCATGACCACGCCCACAGCCATGACCATTTTCAGGTGGGCGTACTTGTCGTCGGCATCCCGACAGCCGATTTTAGAAAACAGATCCGATCCGCTCCAGAACAGAAGCGCGATCACAGAAAACCAAAACCACATAGATGAAAATACTCCTTATTATTTTATAGTTTAATGATTCCGGCGTCCGCCAGCTTTTGCATACTCAAAAGAATGCCCAGCTTGCCGTGAAACCAGGTGAGACCGCCCTGGAAGTAGACCGCGTAGGGGGGGCGGATGGGCCCGTCGGCGGAAAGCTCAATGGAGCTGCCCTGCACGAAGGCTCCGGCGGCCATAATGACCTCGCTCTCATAGCCGGGCATAGCCCAGGGCTCCGGGGTCACATAGCTGTCCACGGCGGCTGCGGACTGGATACCCTTGCAGAAGGCCACCATGGCTTCCTTGCTGCCCAGCTCCACGGCCTGGATGATGTCGTGTCGACTCTCGGCGGAGCCGGGCACCACCCGGAAGCCCAGCTTTTCATAGCAGGCGGCGGCAAATACGGCGCTCTTCACCGCCGAGGCCACCACCGTGGGCGAGAGAAACAGCCCCTGGTAAAAGGCGGGCATCAGCCCCAGATTTGCGCCTACCTCCTGCCCAAGGCCCGGGGCACTGAGACGGTAGGCACAGCGGTCCACGCATTCCCTGGTGCCGCAGATGTAGCCGCCGATGGGGGCCAGGCCGCCCCCGGGATTCTTAATGAGGCTCCCCACGATCATGTCTGCTCCCAGGTCTGAGGGCTCCTGCATCTCCACAAATTCGCCGTAGCAGTTGTCCACCATGCAGAGCACGCCGGGCTTGCACTGCTTGCAGAAGGCGATCAGCTTCCCAATTTGCTCCACGGAGAAGGTGGGCCTCGTAGCGTACCCCTTGGAGCGCTGGATGGTGATGAGCTTGGTTTTGTCCGTAATGGCCCGGCGGATGCCCTCATAGTCAAAGGTGCCGTCAGGCAGCAGCTCCACCTCCCGGTAGCTCACGCCGTATTCCGCCAGGGAGCAGGGGGAAGGACGGATACCGATGACCTCCTCCAGTGTGTCGTAGGGCCGGCCCACAGGGCTTAAAAGCTCGTCTCCGGGCCGTAGATTGGCACTGAGGGCCACGGTGAGGGCATGGGTACCGCAGGTGATCTGGGGCCGCACCAGGGCTGCCTCCGTGTGGAAGCAATCGGCATAGACCCGCTCCAGATTATCCCGCCCCTCATCGTCATAGCCGTAACCGGTGGTGGCGGCAAAATGGGTAGCGTTGACGCGGTTTTTCTGCATAGCGGCAAGCACCTTGCACTGGTTGTACTCCGCCACTGCGTCGATCTCCCGGAATCGCTCCGTAAGACCACCGAGAGTCGCCTCGCCAAATTCATAAACGGCCTGGGAGACCCCCAACTGCCGATACATTTCGTTCATCATGATTCGCTGTCCTCCGTGTTTTGCAGAATATCCTGAGCCACCCGGTCCAGTACCTCCGGCCGGGAAACCACCAGACCCTGACTCTCACTGCCCAAAATCAGCAGCGTGTCTCCGGGGTGGATATTAAAAAAATCCCGGGCCTCCTTGGGGATCACGATCTGACCCCGGTCGCCCACCTTGGCGGTGCCAAACACCCGCCGGGTAGGGGAGCGGCCCAATATATGTTTGCCCTGGGGCATGACCTCACCTCACAAAAATCATCTTTTTCATACTTGTGTGACAGATGGCAGTATATCACACCCGCCGGAAAATGCAAGCCCTTTCCGCGAAAAAAAGCCCGTATTCCGCAGAATACGGGCTTTTGTCCACTTCACTTCAGCTTTTCCGGAAACTCCACCCCGTTCAGCCGCAGGATCATTCGCAGAGGATAGTCCCTGTCCAGGTAGTTCCGGCAATACCAATCAAAGGTAGCCTCCGGTAAATGCATAAGCTCCGGGGCCTCGCAGCGGAACAGCTCAAAGGTTTTCTGATCCCCCGAGAGCAGGGCTGCCAGCACATCCAGCCTCTTTTCCTCCGCCAGGCGGTTCAGACACGCATCCATGATAGAGGCGCAGGCCTGCTCATCCGGGGGGGCGAACTGCTCCTTGTTCCCCAGCCAGTAAAGGAACTCGTTAGGGTCCAGATCCAGCTTGGTGGTGATTTGGCTCAGCTTGTAAAATTCCTGCCAATCTCTCTTTTTCAGCACCTGGATAAGGTACTGCACCAGCCCGTCATCCAAGGCGATACAATCCAAAAAAACCTCAAAGGCGTGCTTGCCTGCGTCCGGATCCGGCTCCTTCTGTAAAGGCTCCTCCGCCTGCTCCTCCCGGGCCTGGCTGGCCAGGACCCGGGCGGCGGAGAGCGCATCGTCCATAGAGAAACTGTCGTAAGCCGCCTGGGGGACTTCGTCTCCCGCTGCTGCGGCACAGGCGCGCACAAAGGCGGGGATGCCCATAGCGCCGATCTGCCGCTGCAGCTCCATAGCCCGATGCATTTCATCGTTTTCCGTAAGTGTGATGCCCTCCGGGGCGGTTAGGGAGCCCTCGCAGATCTGGGTCATATATTGCAGGTAATAGTCAAACAGTGTCATAGTACAGCCTCACTTTCCAGCCTTGACTTTACCACACCCGGCGGGGAATTGCAAGACGCCTGCAAATATGGTAAGATGGCCCAAAGGAGGGAAAGCCCATGCAGGAATATTACGCCGCGCCCATGGAGGGCCTCACCGGCTGGCGCTGGCGGCAGGTGCAATCGGAGCTGTTCGGCGGCGCGGACCGCTACTACACGCCCTTTCTCTCGCCCAATGCCAATTTCGAGTTTCAGACCAAGGAGCTGCAGGAGATCGACCCGGAGCATAACCGGGACCTTTTTGTGGTGCCGCAAATCCTTACCAATCGGCCGGAATACTTCGTTTGGGCGGCTAAAGAGTGCCAGAGCTGGGGCTACAGCGAGGTGAATCTGAACCTGGGCTGCCCCTCCGGCACGGTAACGGCGAAAAATAAGGGGGCTGGCTTGCTGCGGGAAAGGGACATCCTGCGAGCACTTCTGGACGGCATATTCAATGCCCTTCCGGACCTGAAAATTTCCGTCAAGACACGCATCGGCTGGGATGATCCCGACCAGTGGCCCGCTCTGCTGGCCCTGCTGAACGACTATCCCATCACCCTGCTTATTATTCATCCACGGGTGCGAACGGAGTTTTACAAGGGGAGAGTCCACCGGGACGCCTTTGCCTGGGCGCAGGCGAACACCGGCCTGCCTCTGTGCTATAACGGCGACCTGCTGACCCCGGCGGATGTGTCTGCCGCTCCCAACGTGCCCTTGATGTTTGGGCGGGGCCTCCAGGCGGACCCGTCCCTGCTGCGCCGTCTCCGAGGCGGAGAGAGGGCCAGTGTGGCCGAGCTGCAGGCCTTCCACGATGCCATCTATACCGCCTATCGCCGGGATTACTCCGGCGATGTGCCTGTGCTGCACCGGATGAGAGAGCTGTGGAATTACCTGGCCGGCAGCTTTCGGAACACGGAGCCTCTGCTGCGCGCCGTCCGCAAGGCCCGCACCTGCGCAGCCTATGAGCAGGCGGTCCGGCCGTTCTTTGCCCAGGCGGAGATGATAAGAGAATGAGAAAGCTGCCCTTCCGGATACGCTCCGAAAGGGCAGCTCTTTTTGCAATTCAGTTCAGCACAAATACGGTGCAGTTGCGGCGGCCGAAGCGGCAGGCCTGGTCGTATTCATCAAACCAAAGGTCCAGCTTGTAGCCCTTGATACTGGTGCCGCAATCGGCGGCGGTGGCCATGCCGTAGGTCAGATACCCATCGTCCGTGTAGATATAGAACCGTGTGCCATAGGGGAACACGGAGGGATCCACAGCAATGTTGCCATACTGAGTGGGCCGGCCGGAAGCCGTCCAGCCGTGGATGGCGTAGGCACTGGCATTGCACGTCACCTGGGAGGAGAAGGTCATGGTGTCACCGGAGGCAAAGAGCAGATACCCGCTGCCGTCGTCGTTGCGATAAACGGACACCAGCTCGTCACCGTCGGCCACGGAATCCACCAACGTACCGTATTCTACCACTTGGGTGACGGAATTGTCCTCGGTGGTGGAGATAAACTCGGTCCTTTCCAGCTTACCCTTGACGAAAACATCCATGTAGGTTTGGGTCACAGTGCCGGGCACACCGGGGGTGATGATCTCCTCCGTGCCTTTTGCCATCAGAGGATCGGCAATCCGCTCCTCGGCAAAGTCTGTCTGCACCTGCACGCTGCGCAGGCGAGTGTACTGGCGGCATACAGTGATGCTGGGGGTATCAGCGGTGAGGTCCACCACCACCATCTCATCGTCTGCCACCTTCACATGGCTGCGGCGCAGCAGATTGGCCACAGTCTCGTGGCGGGTGGTGACAACACCGGCGTCTGCGGTGTCATCCTCTGCGGAGCCGCTTAAAGAGGCGGACAGCAGCTTTGTCTCGGGTCCGGAGCTTTTCACGGTGGCGGAGGTCCCCTCCTCCACGGCAGCGAGCTGCACATCCTGCCCTTTGGGCAGGATGAGCTGCACATCTGCGGCACCGGCGTTATTGGAGCCGGTGTAGAGCGCTTCGCTTTGGTAGTCCAGGTCAGAGTCTGCGGTGACGGTATAGGTTTCCTGATCGTCAATGAGCAGGTACACATCCCCGTCTACCGGAGCGGGACCCATACAGATGCAAATCACCAGGCCCAGCAGCGTCAGCGGGGCCAAGAAGGTGAGCAGACGCCGGCGTTTGAGCGGCCCATCCCGCAGAGCGCCCAGGCGTTTCAGAATCGTTTGGATCATACAGTGTTTCCTCCATTGCGCCGGTTTTTCAGACCGGGCCGGAGGCTCCTTTCGGTAGTTTTATTGGGAGACATCCCTTGAAAAGTTAAAGGAATGATGCTTATTTGTAATCAAAATGTAACACTTGTAACAAAACTAAATTTGACAGGAGTATATCACCTTTTTTACGATGTGTCAAGTTTTTCCGGAAAGGGGCGGATTTATGCACCCTTGCCAGGGGAAAAATGGAAGGATCGAAAACGAAACGGAAACAAAAATGTTACAGACTGGGGGACGAAAAAGTCGTGGATTCGGTGTTGCCTCATGGGGGAAGTTTCGGTATAATGGAATCGGTATTTTAAAGCGAGGAGGGAGCGCTGTGCGTCCTGTATATATCCCCGTGGGCCATATCGTCAACGCCCACGGCATCAAAGGCGAGGTCAAGCTGAACCCGGAGGGCTTCACCCCGGAGTTTGTGGCAGAGTTTGATACGCTCTATATAAATGGGGAATCCGTGCAGGTGAAAAGCTGCCGGGTCCACAAGTCCACGGTGCTTCTGACTCTGCCCGGGGTAGAGGATATGGACGCCGCCCTGGCCCTGAAGGGCCGGGAGGTCTCCATCCGGCGGGAGGATGCACATCTCCCGGAGGGCGAGTATTTTGACGCCGAGCTGGTGGGCGCTATGGTATTGGATGACGCCACCGGAGAGGAGCTGGGAAGGATCCGCCGGGTGCTGCACTATCCCGCCCACAAGGTCTACGAGGTCCGGGGCGGCCGGGAGTATCTCATCCCAGCGGTGCCGGGGGTGTTCATTGCGTCCGTGGATCCGGACGGCGGCGTTATGCGTATCCACATGATGAAAGGATTGGCCACCGATGAGAATTGATATTATGACCCTCTTTCCCGATGCTATCGAGGCCATGATGGGCCAATCCATCATCGGCCGGGCCCGGGACCGGGGCTATATCCGGCTCTATACCCATCAGATCCGGGAATATACTACCAATAAGCAGATGCAGGTGGACGACTACCCCTACGGCGGCGGTCGGGGGGCGGTGATGCAGGCGGATCCCCTGTACCGCTGCTGGGAGCATATCTGCCGGGAGGTGGGGCAGCGGCCCCACACCATCTACCTGTCTCCCTGCGGCCGGACCTTCACCCAGGAGGTAGCCAAGGAGCTGAAGGCAGCTCACGAGAACATCGTCCTGGTCTGCGGCCACTATGAGGGGGTGGACCAGCGATTTATCGACGAGTGTGTGGATGAGGAGCTGAGCATGGGCGACTTTGTCCTCACCGGCGGGGAGATCCCGGCCATGGCTGTGGCGGATTGCCTGTTCCGCATGGAGGAGGGGGTGCTGCCCGAGGAGAGCTGCTACACCGATGAGAGCCACTGGAACGGCCTTTTGGAGTATCCCCAGTATTCCCGGCCGGAGGAGTGGCACGGGCGCAAGGTGCCCGCCATCCTCCTCAGCGGCAACCATGGCGGCGTGGATGATTGGCGCCGAAAGGAGAGCTACAAGCGCACCATGGCCCGGCGGCCGGACCTTTGGGCCCGGTTCGATGAGAGCGCCGTAAAGACCAAGCACGATAAAAAGATCCTTCAGCAGGCCAAGGACGAATTCACCGCCGAACAGGAACAAAAAGAATAATATGCGTTGCAAAGAACGGCAGGGATGCTCCATCGCATCTCTGCCGTTTCGCTGCCCGCCGCCTAAGCTCCGCACAGCGTATCCGCAGGGGCCGATGCCTGCATCGGCCCGCCTGCATCGGCATTCATAAATGCGCAGGGCGGGGTGCCCTCACCCCGCCGCTTCGTTAACCACCGCGCCCCATGCAAAGCCCTGCCATTGCGCACGGTGGCTGTGGGGAACGAACCGAGCGCTGCCAGTGGCAGAATAAACGAGGTGAGCGAGTGAATGCGGTCAAAATTTCAAGCGCCCGTCGTAAGGCAGCACAGAAATTTTGGGCACCGCAACAGGGGCATCCACATTCCCACACCCCCTCAAAAAAATCCCGGCTATCCCCCAAATTTCTCTTGACTTTTTCGGGGAAATGGGGTATCATTAGCAATGTTGTAAAGCTGATTTACTTTACAGGAGGAGGGCGAACCGTGAAAAACCAGACCTACCGCATGACCATGCTGCTTGATTTTTACGGCGAGATCCTGACCCAGCGGCAGAGAGAATTCTTTGACCTGTACTATAACGAGGATTTGAGTCTGGCGGAGATTGCGGAGAACTACGGTATCAGCCGCCAGGGCGTCCGGGACGCCATCGTCCGGGCAGAGACCGCCATGGAGGAGCTGGAGGACAAGACCGGCCTGCTCAAGCGCTTTATGCGCCTGCGGGAAAAGATCGACGCCATTGAAGCTGCGGCAGCGGAGATTCAAAAGCTCAACTACCGACAGTACGATAATCCGGAGCTGGAGCGTTTGGCGGGGGAAATCCGCACCTGTGCCGCCGCACTGAAGGAGTAAAGCTATGGCCTTTGAGGGACTAAGTGAAAAACTGAATGAAACCTTTAAGCGCCTGCGGGGCAAGGGCCGGCTCACGGAGAGTGACGTCAAGGCCGGCCTGCGGGAGGTGCGCCTGGCGCTGCTGGAGGCGGACGTCAGCTACAAGGTGGTCAAGGACTTTATCGCCAGGGTCACCGACCGCTGCGTGGGCAGCGACGTGCTGGAGAGCCTGACCCCCGCCCAGCAGATCGTCAAGATCGTCAACCAGGAGCTTACCGAGCTCATGGGCGGCAGCAACGCCCGTCTTGCCACCGCGTCTAAGGGACCTACGGTGGTGATGATGGTGGGTCTCCAGGGCGCCGGTAAAACCACTAACTGCGCAAAGCTGGCGGGCCTCATGCGCCGCCAGTACGGCAAACGGCCCCTGCTGGTGGCCTGCGACGTGTACCGTCCCGCCGCCATCAAGCAGCTGCAGGTGGTGGGCCAGCAGCTGGACATTCCCGTTTTTGAGATGGGCCAGGGCGACCCGGTGAACATCGCCCGGGAGGCGCTGAAATACGCCTCGGACCACGGAAATGACATTGTATTCCTGGATACCGCAGGCCGTCTGCACATTGATGAGCAGCTCATGGACGAGCTGAAGAGTATCAAGGAAAATATCCATCCCCATGAAATCCTCCTGGTAGTGGATGCCATGACCGGCCAGGACGCCGTTAACGCCGCCACCGCCTTTGACGAGGCACTGGGTATTGATGGAGTGCTGCTGACCAAGCTGGACGGCGACGCCCGGGGCGGTGCGGCCCTGTCCATCCGGGCAGCCACGGGCAAGCCCATCAAGTTTGTGGGCACCGGGGAAAAGCTGGACATGATCGAGCTGTTTCATCCGGAGCGCATGGCCTCTCGCATTTTGGGCATGGGCGACATGCTTACCTTCATCGAGAAGGCCGAGCAGCAGTACGACGAAAAGCAGGCCAAAAAGCTTGAGGAGAAGCTGCGGAAAAACCGTCTGACCCTTTCGGATTACCTGGACCAGCTGGAGCAGCTGCAGAAAATGGGCGACCTGAGCCAGATCGCCTCTATGCTTCCCGGCGGCCTGGGCAAGAGCTTCGACGCCAGCCAGATCGACGAAAAGCAGATGGCCCATAGCAAGGCCATCATTCAATCCATGACGATGAAGGAGCGGGAAAATCCCCAGATCCTCAATGCTTCCCGCAAGCGGCGCATTGCTGCCGGCTGCGGCCTGGAGGTGGTGGATGTAAACCGTCTGCTGAAGGCATTTGAGGCCATGCAGCAGATGACCAAGGCTATGACCAAGGGCAAAATGCGGGGCATGGGCAGCCTGATGGGCGGCATGGGCGGCGGCTTCGGCGGCGGCAGCATGCGCAGCTTCGGCAGGAAAAAGAGACTAAAGTAAGATCAAAAGAGCTCTGCAGAGCTCGCGCCCGCAGACTGCAATCCTTTTGGCAGAAAATTCCGCAGGAATGTTCGCCAGCTACAGAAAACAGAAATAAGTGCTGCTGCATTTATCCATAAAAAATTCATTTTATTTTTGGAGGAAAGTAACCATGGTTAAGATCAGATTGAGAAGAATGGGCGCCAAGAAGGCTCCTTACTACCGCGTTGTGGTGGCCGATTCCCGTTATCCCCGCGATGGCCGGTTCATCGAGGAGATCGGCACCTACAATCCCTGCGTGTCCCCCGCCGAGATCAGCATTGACGCTGACCGCGCCCGTGAGTGGATCAAGACCGGCGCACAGCCCACCGACACCGTTCGCGCTCTGCTGAAGAAGGTCGACGTCCTTTAATTTGAGGGTACGGCCATGAAGGAATTGCTGCTCTATATCGCCAGGAGCCTGGTGGACCATCCGGAGCAAGTTACCGTGACGGAGGTTGGCGAGGCGGAGGATCTGACGCTGGAGCTGCGTGTGGCACCCGAGGATATGGGAAAGGTGATCGGCCGTCAGGGCCGTATTGCCAAGGAGATCCGCACGGTCGTGCGGTCTTATGCCCAGCGCACCGGCGTGAAGGTTTCGGTCGATATCGTTGATTGATAAAAAGGCTCCGGAAGGATTTCCGGGGCCTCTTTATTATTGTCGGAAAAATCCATCCTTGTCATTCCGAGGAGCAAAGCGACGTGGAAATCCGTAACTTTTTATGAATATGCATCCTGCAAAAAGAGAAAAAACTGCACATAAGGAACGGATTGCCACAACCAGTCTGCGGACTGGTCTCGCAATGACATTTTTTTGAGAGCCTGGGACGCCGGAATCTCTGTTTTTATATGCCTGCCGTCCCGGGGAGGCTGCGGGCAAGTGAGGAGAGATTTTCCCCTGTACACACTTGACAAATTTTGCCCCATGGTGTACTCTTGCTATAGACAATTTGATATAGCTTTGTATCTACATTGCGGACTCTTGATGGGAGGAAGCCTCATGCTGTCTATGGAAATGCTGCTGGATGCCCAGCGTGTCCTTGACCCGGTAATCAACCATACCCCCGTAGTCTCCACGAAAGACATTGTCCCGGATTGCGATTTTTATCTGAAGGCGGATTGCCTGCAGAAAACCGGCGCATTCAAGCTCCGGGGTGCATACTACAAGATCGCCACCCTTTCCGATGAGGAAAAGGCCCGGGGCGTCATTGCCTGCTCTGCGGGAAATCATGCCCAGGGCGTTGCCTTTGCCGCCCGGGATATGGGAATCCCGGCCACCATCTGCATCCCGGAGGGGGCGCCCCTGAGTAAGATCGAGGCCACCCGCAGCTACGGCGCCCATGTGGTGCTGGTGCCCGGTGTGTACGACGACGCCTATAGGGAGGCTGTCCGCCTGCGAGACGAGAAACGCCTCACATTTATCCATCCCTTCAATGACTATCGTGTCATGGCCGGCCAGGGTACCATTGCCCTGGAGCTGCACCGGCAGCTCCCGGATTGCGACATTTTTCTGGTGCCTATCGGCGGCGGCGGGCTTATTGCCGGCGTGGCTTTTGCCATCAAGCACCTGATGCCCCGGTGCAAGGTCATCGGCGTGCAGGCGGCAGGCGCCGCCAGCATGGTGGATTCCATTCACGCCAATAAGATTCTCACCCTGCCCTCTGTCCACACCATTGCCGACGGTATTCAGGTCAAAACCCCCGGCGACCTGACCTTTGACCTGGTGCGCCAGTATGTGGACGATGTAGTCACGGTGAAGGAGGGCGAGATTGCAAGTGCCATCCTTACGATCCTGGAAAAGCAGAAGCTGGTGGCGGAGGGTGCCGGCGCCGTGGGTATCGCGGCCGCCATGTATGGCAAAGTAGATATAAAGGGGAAAAAGGTCTGCGCACTGCTCTCCGGCGGCAACGTGGATGTGACCATGCTGGAGCGCATCATCACCCGGGGTCTGGCCAAGGAGCGCCGCACAGTCAGCTTCTCCACGGTCCTGCCGGATCGGCCCCATGCGCTGACCCGCTTTTTGAATATTATCTCCCAGACCGGCGCTAACGTGCTGGACATCCACCACGAGCGCCGCAATACCAGCACTGATATTGGCTCCTGCATCGTGAGCATGTCCCTGGAGACCCGCGATGCCCAGCATATTAAGGAAATCTATGACAAGCTGCAAACCAGCGGCTACGAAATCGACGAGTAAAGGAGAACAGATTATGAAAAAGAATATTATTGCCACCGCCAATGCTCCTGCCGCCATCGGCCCCTATTCCCAGGCCATCGATTGCGGCAGCTTCATCGTCACCTCCGGCCAGATCCCCATTGACCCTGCCACCGGCAACCTGGTGGAGGGCGGTATCACCGCCCAGACCCGCCAATCCCTGACCAATGTAAAGGCTGTTGTGGAGGCGGCAGGCTTAACCATGGATCATGTGGCTAAGACCACCGTGTTTCTGCAGAATATGGCTGACTTTGCTGCCATGAACGCCGTGTATGCCGAGTTTTTCACCGAGGGCAACTATCCCGCCCGCAGCGCCGTGGAGGTAGGTGCCCTGCCCAAGGGCGCACTGGTGGAGATCGAGACCATCTGCATTAAGTAACCGCTATAAAATGATCTCCCGGATTTGGCCTGTTGAACGGATCGCACCCGGGGCAATAGGTGCATTGCATAAAACCTGCCGGCAGCCTCAGCTGCCGGCAGGTTTTGCTCTTTCATTTGCTCGCAGCGGGCTGCCTACGGACCGGGCGGACGATTTCGCACCGCATCTACAAGCAGCACCGTCAGCCCGATGTATACGGCACAGGCCAGGGCCAAAAAAATGCAGAAAACGGTACACAGGATCTGCAGGGATCGGCGGCTGCGAAGATATTTCCTGGCCGAAACGATCCCGGCCAGGGCCAGCAGCATGATGACTGCGGCAAGCCATGTGGGCATACTTTTCGCCTCCTTATTATATGGGACGGAACACATCGACCATGTCCGTGAACCACTTTAGCTCCTGGGTGAAGCGCTGGCGCAGCTGCTCGGGCATCTCCCGGCCCTTGCCGGCGTCAAAGAAGCCCCGGCCGCTGTGGACGGCGATATAGAGTCTGCCATCAGCGTTGAGATTGACGGCGAATTTGCCGAAGGAGCTCTCCGCCAGCTGCAGGAGCCGCTCTACCCGGTTGGGATTCAGGATGCGAAGGGCCTCCTGCGTGTCGCCGCCGGTCAGATTAAAGCGTTTGTTAAACGCATCGTTTTCCGTTTGAATAGTCCCGGAGCGGAGCAGCTTATCCAACCCCTCCCGGGGCCAGATGGTCAGCCAGGTGGAAAATTCCCGGCCCAGCTCACACAGCATCCATTGACCGGTATAGACCTCCTGCTCGTTTTTCTCCCACAGGCCGGTCTCCTCCCGCTGCACCTGGTTTTCCTCCGTCAGCCGGACGGTACATGCTTCTGTAGTCAGACCCCGATATGTTCCCCGGATGTATCCGCTGCCGCTGCAATGGCTGTGGCGGGGCAGGGGAATGTTTGTGTCCTCCGCGCGCAGCAAGCGGGGGGAGGGATCCATCAGCACATTTTCAAAGACGCTGGCTATGACACCCGGGGCAATGGCGGCGAAAGCCTGCTGGCTGGCCTTGCTTTTGGACTTGCTCTGCGCCATCTGTCCCAGGGCCAGGAGCACACCGCCAATGACGATGGCCACGATGTTGCCGCCCAAAACGATGCCCGCCACAGCGATGACCACGCCTACCAGGGAGAGGAGCTTACCGCCCAGCTTGCCGCCCCTGCTTTTGCGCAGCTCCTGGGCCAGCTGCTCATCCGTTTGGTGTATATTTTGCTTTTCCATAATTTTCTCCTTATTTTTCTGCGCCGGTCAGGACGGGACTCTCCTGCAGTATATCCATCAGCCCTCCCATGCCCGTCAAAGAGGCCGTGAACCACCTGCGGATGCCGTCAATATCCCGCATATCCAGCTCCGGCGGGATGCCGGCAAAGACATATCTTGTCTGCAGCGCCAGAGTCAGCTGGCCGTCCCGGAGGATGAGACAGCTCACCTTGGCGTTGCTGGAGGCGTTTTCCAGCCGCTGCACCAGCTCCCGCAGCTGCGGCGTCACCGGTGCGTCTACCTCCTGCCCGCCTGCGGTGCGTGCGGAAAAGTACCAGCTGAACACGACGGGATCGGTGATGTCCTTCTGCTTGCGCTCCTGGTACAGATCCCGGACGGCTATATCCAGCGCCGGGTCACAGATGCCCTTACAGCGGACGATAATGCCCCGGAAAACGGTTTCCGTGCGGGTCATCCAGTTGTCGTTGTCGGGGCCGGATCTTTCCTCCACCATGTGCTGCAGCTCGGCGTTGGCGGCGGAAAAACGCATCCCCTTGTGCTCCCCCTCGTGAAACTCCGTGATGGTGCTCTGCTCCCAGGGGCAGGCCAGCAGCTGCACCTTTTTCAGATAGGCATAATCAATGGGCAGCTCCGGCGTCTGCGGCTCCGGGCCAAAGGCCCGGGTCAGCTCTGTGCGGAAGAAGCCTCCCAGCTGCTGCTCCATCAGCGCCTTTTTCTTTTTCTGCGCCGGGAGCGCCAGCAGAAGGATCAGCCCCACCCCGGCGAAGGCCGGTATGCACACAAGCAGCACATCGTGCTGCACAAAGGCCGAGATACACCCGGCGATGACCAAAAGGGCCCCCAGCAGTATGCCGATGCTCTCCCGCCGCTGGTACCGGCCAAAGGCATCGGACAGCTCCTGATCGGTCATTTTTTCTTTTCCTATGGATTCCGTGTTCTTCTTCATGCTTTTTCCCTCCTGCCGATTGGTTCCTCAGCCCAGATCGGCCCGGGCCGCCGCCGGAATATCCGCCTCCGCCACAGGGGAGAAGACCATTCTGTCCTCCGAGTTTTTCAGGCTGCCGTCTGCCTGGAGGACCAGGGACCCGGCGTAGCCGTAGCCTACCATGTAGAGGATGACCTCCTCCTCCCGGGGGTCCGCGTCGCCGGTGTTGATGATCTCGCCGCCTGCGTCCACCGTGTCCCAGTGGGTGCCGGCGTAAATGCGCAGCCAGTAGTCTTCGCCGCTGGACCAGTAGCCCACATAGGGCTGCATAAGCTCGGCGGTGGTCTTGGTGAAAACGGGCTTGAGATAGGCGTCATTCTCGCTGCCCCACCAAATGCCCTCCCTGTCCAGGGAGGTGCTCATGTCGTAGCACACGTCCTCGTTCTGCCGGGAATGGGCGTAGTAGTCCTCCTTGATGGTGTCGTGCTGGACCAGGTAGCCGTTGTCCACGACGGCGGAACCCTCATAGAGCACCCACTCGCCGTTATTGTCAATGTCCAGGACGCTCTCCGCATTAGGATCGCCGCCCAGATACCATGTGCCGGCGATGTCCTCAAAGCCGCCCTTGGTGTTGGGGGCGGGGACCTTCAATTCAAAATAGCCGAAGCTGTAAAGCTCCATATCCCCGTTATTGGAGGCAAACAGATAGGCGCTGCCGTCAGCGTCGTTAAAGAAATAGATGAAGGCGTGGCCCGGCACCTGCTGGGCAGAGCCGCTGGCGGCCAACCGGTCGTCCTTGTATAGCTCAAAGCGCATTCCACCATCGGCTGGAGTTACCAGCATGGTGGTGTACTCGCAATCCCGGATGCCCACCCATTTGCCGAAATAGTCACTGTAGTCCCCCTGGGCGTCGGGGTCATAGACTGCATCCTCAATGATGTCCGGGGCGCGGTACTCCTCCTGGCCGCCGTCCTTGCTGCCGCAGGCGGAAAGGCACAGTGTCAGCACCAGAGCTGCCAGGAGCAGCGGATAGCTTTTTATTGTTTTCATGTTTTTCCTCCTTCGCCCTTTCTTGGGTCAATGGGACTCCTCGGCCATGGCGAGCAGTTCATCATGACTCAGCTCCACATTGCCGAACCGAATAAAGATGCCGTTAGTCACGGCGCTGCTCCACAGCTGCGCTTCTGCCAGCGGACGGAAACGCAGCTTATCCAAATACGGCTTCATGTCCAGCAGCAGCCGGCTGCCGGACACAAAATCCACCTGCAGGATGTAGTTATCCAAGGGCTTTACGGCTGAGATATATTTCCGGTTCAAGTTGGAGACACTCCTTTCCCTGCAATATAAAACGATCCACCGTACTCATTGTGCGGTGGATCGTTCAGCTTATCAAAAAAGCCTCGCAGAGTTCGCGTCCGCAGACGCGAAAAAATGAGATCATTTTCTCTCGCGACATGTGCGTGAGAGAAAATACCGCTCAGGCTGCCAGTGTGGAATTTGTGCGCCAACGGCACACAAATTATGCGCGCAGCAGCCTGCAAGTCCTTTGTCGGAAAAACCCGGAGGGTTTTTCGACAGCCTCAGCGATCCACTGTATTTATAGTACAGTGGATCGTTTTGCATTTCTACTAACCATCGGTTAGGTATTTATCAGCTCTGCCAGCCGCTGGCGCTTGAGGCGGGTGTCCCCGGTAATAGCCAGCTTGGAGTAGATCTGGCTGATGTACTGCTTCACGCTGCCCTCGGACAGGTGCAGCTTTTCCGCAATCTCCCGATTGCTCAGACGCAGGGCGGCCAGGGACGCGATCTCCTGCTCCCGGGGCGTAAGGCCCGGGAGAGCCGGGCAGCTGCTGCGGCTGCGCCTGTCCTCTGCCGCTGCGCCCAGAGTCGTGATCCGGTGGATGAGGTCAGAGTGTACTGCCTCCGCCAGCAATGGCTTGAGATAGCGGTAGTTTTCCACAAAGGGCATCACAAGGCCGTCTTTGGCAGCGTCTGCAAGGGCCTGTCCCAGCAGCGCCCGTGCCTCCTTGTGCTTGCCCAGCATCTCATAGGCAGACGCCGCCTGGAGGCGGATGTGCAGCGCTACCAAGGCGTAGTGCTGCCTCCGGCAGGCGGCCAGCTGCCCTTCGCTGCGGCCAATGACCTGGGCATAGGAGCCCTGGGCCAGGCAGACCTGGTTTTCGATCAGCTCCATCATGGGCTTGCCCGGGGCCAGAAAGTTGATGGAGGAGAGCCTGTGCTCCCGGAATATCGGCGGCGTCTTACCGGGCATGCCCAGCAGCGCATAGTAGTAGGCACAGGCGGCATCCAGCATGTGCAGCCACTCCGTGTTATGCTGCTGCAGCAGCGTACTCCGACGCTGAGAAAAGTCAAAGCGAGGGGAAAAGTCGGTCTGCGCCGCCAGCCGCCACGCCAAAAAGTCACAGCACAGCGCCATGCTTACCTGGCCGTTGTTAGCGATCTGAGCGTAGGCATGCTCCAGCTCGATCTGCGCATCTACGAAGCGGCCCTGCAAAAACGCCGCCTCCGCCCGCATGATGGTCTCCGCTCCCTGGCCGTGGCCGCCGGTGACCTTGTAATAGTGGGGCATGCACTCGTCCATCTCTGCCAGCTCCTTGTCCAGGTCTCCCGGCCGGCGGTGGAACATCATCAGCACCGACGGCGACCCAAAGGTCCACCCGCCTCCACTGCGGATAGTGATAGCCGGGCGGGACATCTGTGCGCTGGCGCTGCGGTGCAGGCGGCTCATGGCGCTGATGTCGTTGTAGCAGAGAAAGCTCTCAATGAGGTCACATTCCCCCAGCAGGTCGCCCCGCTCCCGGGCCGAGAGGGTCGGATGCTCCGCTATGGACTCCAGCAGCAGCGCCTTCATTGCCATCATCCGGGGAATTTGTCGCCAGGTGAATAGGCGGCGCATTAGCACCAGCAGGGCCAGAGGATGGGCTTTCAATACCCCGGCGGGACATTCATCCAAAAATGCCGTCACGTCTGCCGGGTCCAGGGCTGCCAGGAGGATGCCCGCATCGTGCTCCACGGAGCGCAGCAGGGCATCCTGATTCCCACTTTCCTTGTAGGCGGACATAGCGTGGAGATACTGGCCATGGGCATCGTACCATGCGCCGCAGCGATCCAGATAGGTGGTCTGCTTGGCAGGGGCCATAGCCCGGAATTCCCGCTGGGCGCACTCTTTCATCATGTGGTGAAACCGGAAGGTAACGCCGTCCGGCAGGCGCTTGACAAAAGCGTTTTGCTCCGTCAGAGCCAGGAGGAGGGAGTCGGTGTCCTCATTTTCGGTGATAAACCGGGCCATTTCGGCGGTAAACTCATCGGCCAGGCCCATCACTGCCAAAAACTCCCGCTGCTTCGACGGAAGGGGGGCGATCATGGCAGCGGTAAACATGGAGTAGATGTCCGAGGTGTGGTCCGGCAGGGCCCCGCTTTCTGCCAGAGCCCGCAGCTGCAGGTACACGGCGGAGAACCACCCCTCGCTGGAATAGAGGAGGGCCTCCACCTGCCGGTCGGTGAGCGCTGTGCCGCAGCGGCGGGCATAAACGGCCAGCTCTGTGTGGTTCAGCCGCAGCTGCTCTACACCGATCCGGCAGAGCTTCCGGCCCAGCCGCAGGGCTTCCTCACCGGGGAGAAAGCGGTCACGGCTGGCTACGATCATATGGATGTTATCCGGCAGACGGTTGGCAAGCATGCACAGAAAGATGGCAATGCGGCCATCGGTCAGCAGGTGAAAATCGTCGATAAAGAGGTAAAGAGGCACGTCACCGGACAGAACGTGGCAGAGATCATCCGCCAAAAGGCTGCCGGCGGCGTCATCAGCGGGGCAGGGATATGCCCGCAAAAAGGGGAAACCTGCGTGGTCAAAGGCGTCCTGTACGCTTCTCCAAAAAATGGCGAGATTGTCGGAATACACGCTGATGCGGATGACCTGCAGGGGCTCCGATTCGGCCCGCTCCGATAGGTACCAGTTGATGGCTGTGGTTTTTCCGTAGCCCATAGGTGCCACCACAGTGGTCAGGGCGCAGTGAGAGATGGGCCGCAGACTTTCCTGCAGCCGCTCGGATATGTAAATGGCGTTTGGGTCCCGCTTTTGTTTCGGCATGGTCCGCTCCTCCACAAAAAACTTTCCTTTGCATAGGATTATAACTGTCTTGACGGAAAATGGCAAGGGCGAATGGAGAAAAACGAAAAAGAGAGCCGCCTAATTGCCCAAGCCCGTGCAACAGAGTGGAAACAATGCCGCCCGGGCTTGGGAAAGGCAGGGGATCCGGTAAAAAAACGACTGGACTGCCGCGAAAAAGGGAAAGGAGATGAAAAAGATGTACATTGACGCAAGCACCATCATCACGGCGGCGTCCGTGGTAGGGGGCTTGGGCGTCCTGGGCGGTGCGGTGGCCCACGTGGTGCGGATCGTGCAGCGGGATAAGCGCCAATCCGCGGCCATCAAGGCCATGCAGGAGGAGCAGACCATCATCTGTTACGGCCTGCGTGGCGCCCTGCAGGGCCTGATCGAATCCGGCTGCAACGGCCCCTGCAAGGACGCCCTGGGCAAGCTGGATAAGCACCTGAACCAAAAGGCACATACAAGCAGCACAGAAGTATAATGGATTGTGCCCGAATCGGGCACAGAAAGGAGCAAACCATGAAAATCCCTGACAAGCTGTATGACATTCTCAAGTGGGTGGTCATCATCGTCCTGCCGGCCATCGCCACGCTGTACGCGGCCCTGTCCGCCGTGTGGGCCTGGCCCTACTCGGAGGAGATCGTCACCACCATCACCGCCGTGGACACCTTTTTCGGCGCGGTGCTGTGCATCTCCACGGCCACTTACAACAAGGAGGGAAACGAAAATGGCTAAAGTATATCTGTCTCCCAGCAATCAGACCGACAACCGCTATGCCTACGGCAACACAACCGAGGCCGTCCAGTGCGGTAAAATTGCCGATGCCTGCCGCGCCGCCCTGGAGCGCAGCGGCGTGACCGTGCAGGTGGGGCACATGCCCTCCATGCAGGATAAGTGCAAGGAATCCAACGCCTTCGGCGCAGACCTCCATGTGCCCATCCACACCAACGCCTTTAACGGCACGGTCACCGGCACCCGCATGTTCTGCTTTAACAGCAGCGGCGAGGGCATGAAGGCCTGCAAGGCCATTTTTAATCGGCTGGCCCCGGTGACCCCCGGCACCAGCGAGAACATCCGGGTGGATGCCTCCCTGTACGAGGTGCGGGTGCCCAGCGCCCCTACGGCCTATATCGAGTGCGAGTTCCACGACAACGCCACCACGGCTAAGTGGATCGTGGAGCACACGGTTGACATCGGCGAGGCCATCGCCCGGGGCATCTGCGATTACTTCGGCGTGACCTATAAGGAGAAGGAGCAGCCAAAGCCCGCCGCCACCGACAAGCTCTACCGGGTGCAGGTGGGCGCCTTCGCCGTCCGCGCCAACGCGGAGAGAATGCTGGCCAAGCTCAAGGCTGCCGGCTTTGAGGGGTATATCCGGGAGTAAAATTAATCGTACCGACCGATGAGCAAAATAGAAAGAGAGGGAGCCTTGTAATAAGGCCCCTCTCTTTTTGCAGAAAAAATTTTACAGATGGACGAAAAAATCTCGCCGGATGGGGTTAAACGTGCTATAATACTATAACGTATTAAAAAAATACCTGTATACATGTGATAAATCCTATAGAACAAGGAGGCGCAGATCATGGAGACCATTACGGCGGCTTTTGTGCGCCAGTGTCTGCCCCGACGGGATCCGGAGGGACACAAGGGCGATTTCGGTAAGGTCTTGTGCATCTGCGGCAGTGTGGGCTATACCGGCGCACCTATTTTTGCCAGCCGGGCGGCGGTGCGTACCGGGGCGGGGCTGGTGCTTCTGGGTGTGCCTCAGAGCGTGTGGCCCGTGGCGGCGGTGAAAAGCGACGAGGCGATGCCCTTTCCTTTGCCGGAAACCGCAGACGGTAAGCTTTCCCTTTTAGCAGAGGAGCCTATCCGCCAGCGGGCGGCAGGCTGCGACGCGGTGCTGCTGGGCTGCGGTCTGGGCCGGGATTGGCAGACGGACACCTTGGTCCAGGACCTATTGAATATGGAAAAGCCTCTGGTGCTGGATGCCGATGGGCTCAACGCCATCAGTGAAAATGCGGAGCTGCTGCAAAAGCGACCGGCGGTGACGGTGCTCACGCCACACGAGGGGGAATTTCTTCGGCTGGGAGGCGACCTCTCCCGGGGGCGAGAAGCGGCTGCGGCGGCATTTTCTCAGAAATACGGCGTATACTTGATTTTAAAGGGACACCGCACCCTGATAGCGGACCCGGAGGGACGGCTGGCCGAGAACAACACCGGCAACTGCGGTATGGCCAAGGGCGGCAGCGGCGATGTGCTGGCAGGGATGCTGCTGTCTCTGCTGGGCCAGGGCTGCGAGACCTTTGACGCCTGCTGCGCGGCGGTGTGGCTCCACGGCCGGGCAGGGGATCTTGCTGCAGCCGACAAGGGTGAGCGGAGCATGACCCCCACAGACCTGCTGGAGCAGATCCCATATGCGCTGAAAAATATATAAAATGGGGATACGGAGAGCCTTTCAATCAATATTGGGAGGGTGATACCGTGAAAAAATATTTGCTGCTGATGCTTCCCCTGTGCCTGCTGCTGACAGGGTGCGCGCCTTCCAGGCGGGAGGCGGTGCAGGCCTACTACAAAAGCATCCGGACGGCGCAGATGGAGGCGCAGGTGGTGGTGCATCTTTCATCGGATGACAGGACGTTTTCCGTGACGGCGGCCTATGACCGGGAGAAGGGCGCAACCACCACCATCGTGGAGCCGGAGCTCCTGCAGGGACTCAGCGCCACGGTGTCGCAGGAGGATATGCATCTGCTGTATGACGGCAGCGTGTGGCCGGCCGGCGACGGCGGAGACCTGTCGGCGGCCAACTGCTTGCCCATGCTGCTGTACGCGGCAGGGGAGGGGTTCGTGACCCGGGAGGGAAGCGACCGCATCGGCGGCCAGGAGTACATATTTCTGACCACCGAGGCATCCGGCAGAGATGGAGAGGAATTCACCTGCACCCTATGGGTGCAGCCGGAGACCTTTGCACCCTATGCATCCGAGCTGAGCCGGAATGGAAAGGTGCTGCTGACCGTGACATTTATGCAGTTTACCTGTGAGGTGGAGACGGGGGAAGATTAAAACCTTTCAAGGCACCTGGCGGGGCATGACCCCGACAGGCTGCGGAATGAGAATCTGGAAATATAAGCCATTATGACGGAAGTTTTCACTGGATAAAAAAGAGAAAGAGGCGGACGTTATGAAGTTTATGGAATCTACACTGAAGAGGACCTGGGCGGTTATTGACCTGGACGCCCTGAAGGAAAACTACGAAAAGCTGCGCCGGCACATTGGACGGGGCGTGAAGTTCCTGGGCGTGGTGAAGGCAGATGCCTATGGCCACGGCGCCATTCAGGTGTCTCGGGTGCTGCAGGAGAATGGCGCGGATTATCTGGCGGTGAGCAGCATAGACGAAGCTATGGAGCTGCGCCTGGGCGGCATCACCATGCCCATCCTGATCCTGGGTCACACCCCCAAGGAGCAGGTGGAAAACCTGATAAAAAACCGCATCACCCAGGCTGTCACCTGCAAGGCCAAGGCTCTGGAATACAGCCGGGAGGCCCAGCGCTGCGGCGGCACACTGAAAGTACATATCAAAGTGGACACAGGCATGTCCCGCCTGGGCTACCTGGTCAGCGGCGACCACTTTAAAAGCGGCGTGGAGGGTATCTGCGAGGCCTGCTGCCTGCCGGGCCTGGAGGCAGAGGGCATTTTCACCCATTTCGCCGTGTCCGATGAGCCGGAGAATGAGGAGAGCAGGGCCTACACAAAACAGCAGTTTGACCTGTTCACATCCGTTATCGAAAAGGCGGAGGAGAAGCTGGGACGGAAGTTTGCCCTGCGCCACTGCGCCAACACCGGGGCCGTGGCCTACTGGCCGGAGATGATGCTGGACATGGTGCGCCCGGGTCTGCTGCTGTACGGCTACGGCGACGGGGCGCAGAAGCTGGGCCTGCGCCCGGTGATGCGTCTGATGACCAATATCGGCACCATTAAGGTCTATGAGCCGGGGACCTCTGTCAGCTATGGACGCATATTTAAGACGGAGCACACCACCCGTATGGGCGTGGTGCCCTATGGCTACGCCGATGGATTCTTCCGCTGCCTGTCCAACCGCTGCAGCCTGATGACCGCTTATGGACCTGCACCCCAGCGAGGACGCATATGCATGGACATGTGTATGATTGACCTGACAGACCTGCCCCAGGTGAATGTGGGGGACGAGGTGGAGATCTTTGGGCCCCACAATCCCGTGGAGAAGCTGGCGGAGCTGGCGGGGACCATCCCCTATGAGCTGACATGCGCCGTGAGCAAGCGGGTGCCCCGGGTATACATTGAAAACGGAAAAGAGATGGAGCGGGAGCTGCTGCTGCGCTTTTGATGGCACCATAGGACTCCGGCGGGCATAGATTGGTATGGGACGGACACGGCACGGTTTTTTCCGTGGAGCGTATATTTTTCGCGGCTGCGTGGGACAATGAAAGTGACCCAGATACATGGGTACTTTTTTCCGGCGGAGTGTGAACCTTGTGGAATCAACTGTCAGACGGGGCGAAATCTATTATGCCGACCTCAGCCCGGTGGTGGGCAGCGAGCAGGGCGGCGTGCGGCCGGTGCTGATCGTACAGAACGACACCGGCAACCGCCACAGCCCCACCGTCATCGCGGCGGCTATTACCTCCCGCACCGGTAAGGCCAAGCTGCCCACGCACATTGAGCTGCCCGGCCAGAGCAGCGGCCTGCCCCGGGACTCCATCATCCTGCTGGAGCAGATCCGCACCTTGGATAAAAAACGCCTGCGGGAGAAAATGGGACGGGTAGAGGACGACATCATGCAGCAGGTGGATGCGGCTATCGCGGTGTCCTTCGGATTGCCTCATGAGCGCCTGGTATGAGGAGCATTTACATACCGGGCGGGAGTAGGCCATGAAAAACGGAGAGGAAATTTCCTCTCCGTTTTTGTGTATTTCCGTGAAATTTACTTGGCCTTGATGCTCACAACGGTGCTGAAGGAGGAGTTGGCCGTGCTCCGTACTTTGCTGATGGCCTTCACCTTGTAATAATAGGTGGTGCCGGCCTTAGCGGAGGTGTTGGTGTAGCTGGTTTTTGTGGTGGTGAACATCTTGGTGTACGTGCCGCTCTGCGAGGTGGCCCGGTAGATCTCGTACTGGCTGGCGCCGGTGATGGCGTTCCAAGTCAGCGTGGGATTCCCGGCGGAGGTAGTGGCGATCTTTACCACAGGTCTCGCGCAGTGGCAGGTGGCGGCTACGACGGTGCTGTAATAGGAGTTGGCTGTGCTTTTTACCTTGCTGACGGCTTTTACCTTATAGTAATAGGTGTAGCCGGCGTTGGCCTTGTTGTCGGTGTAATTAAGATTTGCGGTGGTGCCGAGGAGGGTATAGGTGCCGTTTTTAGTGCCGCTGCGGTACACCTCATACTTGCTGGCCCCGGCGACGGCGGTCCACTTGATATAGGGCTTGCCGGTAGAGACCAGGTAGTCCGGCGTCACCACGGGTCTCGCGCAGTGGCAGGTGCCTGCCACGGCAGCGCTGTAGACGCTCTTGGCGCCGACAGCATTCACCGCCTTGACCTTGTAATAATAGATATAGCCGGCGTTGGCCTTGCTGTCGGTGTATTTAAGATTTGCGGTGGTGCCGAGGAGGGTATAGGTGCCGTTTTTGGTGCCGCTGCGGTATACCTCATATTTGACTGCCCCTTCTACGGGCGTCCACTTGAGGTAGGGCTTGCCGGTGGAGGCGATGTACTCCGCCTTGGCGGTGACAGGCGGCAGGGCGTTCTTATAATTGTAGTGCATTTTGGCCTGGTTGAGGGCCTCGTTTATACTGGCATTTTTATCCACGAGGGCCCACTGCGCTTTCGTGCCTGCGTAATACACGTCCGTCAGATGATCGCAGCCATTAAACGCGCCGGATGCGATGAGCTTCAGGCTGGCCGGGAGCAGGATGGAGGTCATGCCGGGACAGCTTATGGAATTCAGACCCAGCGTCTCTACTCCCTGGGGGATGACTACGCCGCCTGTCCTGCCGCCGGGATACTGGATCAGCTTTTTCATATCCTTGGTATACAGGGCCCCATTTTGGGAGGTGTAGTATCTGTTTCCGGAGGCCACTGTGATCTCCTGCAGGCTGGTGCAGGCGCTGGCGGGATACATCCCGATTTCCGCCACGCTGGCGGGGATGCTGAGGGACTTGAGACTGGTGCAGCCGGTGAAAGCTTCCGTGTCGATGCGCTCCAGACCTGCGGGAAGGACGACCTTTTCCAGGCTGGTGCAGCCTAAGAACTGCATAGATTTCACGGCCTTGGAGCCTTTTTCAAAATATACCTCTTTCAGGCCGGTGCATTTGGAAAAGGCGGAGCCGCCGCCCTCGGTCAGGCTGGCCGGCATGGTCAGGGTCTTGAGGCTGCTGCAGCCGGCAAAAGCCAACCAGCCCAGGGTTTTCAGATTCTTGGGGAGGGTCATATCAGACAGGGCGGTGCACTTGTCAAAGGCGGAGGCGCCGATGTCCGTTACGCTGTCCGGGATCTGAACACTGGTGAGCTTGGTGTACCCGCTGAAGGAGAGGTAGGCAATGGAGGTTATGCCCTTTGCCAGGACCACGGACTTGATCTGATTTTTGTAGGCGATCCAGGGCATATTGCCATTGCTGTATTCTGCCATAGCGCCCTTGCCGCTGATGGTCAGGGTGCCGGTGCTGCTGAGGGACCAGGTGAGATTTTTACCGCAGGCGCCGGAGGCGGTGGTTGCGGCGTAAGCGGTGGCGGGCAGCAGGCACAAAGCCAAGACTACCGCTAAAACCAGGCTGAGAATTCTTTTTTTCATACAGTTTTCCCTGTCTTTCCTTTTTGATATAAATATGGTATCGGAAAAAGGGGGAGTTGTCAATGGAGCATGGAAGAATTTTCGCCCGGCATTTTGCTGTTTTTTGGGCGTGAATTTCATGGAATATGCACAGGGAAATCAGATGCATGACGGCTGTCAAACGGCATACTATACAAAATGGGACGGACTACCGCGCGGAAAATGCTGCGCCGGGGATGAAAAGCACTACCACCTCTTGACGGAGTGTGGTACAATAAGTTACCAGACAATAACCTGTTCCACCCGACCCGGTGGGTGCGGTGCAAAAAGGAGAATGGCAATGAAGTGTCCCTATTGCGGATATCAGGAGAGCAAGGTGGTGGATTCCCGACCGGCCGACGAGGGCAGCATCCGCCGCCGCCGGGAGTGCCTGCGGTGCGAGCGCCGCTTTACCACCTATGAAACGGTGGAGAGCCTGCCCATGGTGGTCATCAAGAAGGACGGCAGCCGTCAGACCTTTGACCGCAGCAAGGTGCTGCGGGGCATCCAGCGCAGCTGCGAAAAGCGGCCGGTGCCTGTGGCGGACATGGAGCGCATGGCCACCGAGATCGAACAGGAGCTGCAGAACAATCTGGAGCGGGAGATCAGCACGGAGCTGGTGGGCGAGATGGTCATGGATAAGCTGAAAAAGGCCGATGAGGTGGCCTATGTGCGTTTTGCCTCCGTTTACCGGCAGTTCAAGGACATCAACACCTTTATGAGTGAGCTGAACAAGCTGCTCAGCGAGAAGTGACTACAGGATGTTCCGCAGGGTCAGCCGCTGCATTTCCGATAGAAGCGTGAACTGTGTGCGCAGCTCTGCTATGTCCGAGCGCAGCCCGGCGTCATCCTGCTGCTGGGCCAGGGCGATGCACCGCTGGAGCAGCGCCTCCGTTTCGTCCAGCTCCTGTTGGACGATGATCATATGCAGCCACCCCTGCTGCTCCGTCCAGCGGCCGTAGAGGTCCGAGAGGGCCGCCTCGGCATTGGACCACTGCTCACGGCAGACCAGGTCGTCGGCGGACTGAAGCTGCCGGGTCCACGCGTTTGTATACCGGGCCACGCTGCTGCCGGCAAACAGGCACAGCAGCAGCGTCAGCAGTAAAATGAAAATGGGGATTCGAAAAGACCTCATTTGACAGCATCCTTTACAATACAAATCGTCTCCCCCCGCCCATCCACGCTGAGAAGAAAGACCTGGGTGGGGGCGTGTACGCCTTTCTCCCGCAGCTGCTTTTGCAGCCACGTTTCATCCCGGCCGGCCCGGCGCAGGTTATCCCGCAGCAGGCGGCCGTCATTGATGATGACCGTGGGGAGGAACACGTCATCTTTACAGGTTAGGTTCATCTGCCGGGGAGTGGCCGGCTGCGCCGCCGTGCGCAGCAGCACTGACAGCTGCCCGCCGGTTTCCAGAATGGCATACTTCACATCCCGGATGTCTGTGACCCCTTGGGAGCGCAGCTCCTCAAACAGCTCGTCCAGGGTCAGGCGGTTGTGCCGCATGGCGGCCTGCTGGAGCTGGCCATCCCGGATGATGAGGGCGGGCTTGCCGCAGATCAGTGTGCGAAAGCGCACACTGCGCAGGCTCAGGCAACTGAGGAGCATGCTCATGGCCAGCAGCGTGATAATGGGAATGACCCCGTTTATTAGGGGAATACCAAAATCCTGCATGGGAACAGACGCCAGGTCTGACAGGAGCATGGTCAGCACCAGCTCGATAGGCTCCAATTCACCGATCTGCCGCTTGCCGGTGAGCCGGAGACCCGCAATGAGCAGTAGATACAATATAGCGGTTCGAAAAAAAGCGGTAATCATAGGGTATACCTCCTTTGCGGCAGTATCTGCCGTTAGAGGTAGAAATATACAAAAAGCCACAGAAAGGAAAGGAGGCTATGGGGCAGGCCCCATCATAAGCGCCAGCGCCCGCCTATGGCGGGACGACGAGGAGGAGAGAGTATCGAAGGCTTCGGCGGAAGCTCTCCCGCACCGTTCGGGTGCGCACGCAGCGGGTAAATATGCGGGCGACCGCAAAACAGAGAAGCTGCGGCCGAACAGGAATGACAAATATCTGTGCGTTTGTCCTTCCGATTGTGAAACAATGACGATCAGGAGGAAAAAAATAATATGTGTGGAATCGTAGGATATGTAGGTAAGCAGCAGGCCGCGCCCATTCTGCTGGATGGACTGCAGCGGCTGGAATACCGGGGGTATGACTCCGCAGGCATCGCTGTGAACGGCCCGGAGGGGATGCGCGTGAAGAAGGCCAAGGGCCGCCTGCAGGTGCTGAAGGACCTGACCCATGACGGCGCAGATCTGCCCGGCACCCTGGGCATCGGTCACACCCGCTGGGCCACCCACGGCGAGCCTAACGACATCAATGCCCACCCCCATGTGAGCCGCAGCGGCCGCATCGCCGTGGTACACAACGGTATTATCGAGAATTTCGCAGAGCTAAAGGGTCAGCTTCTGCACAAGGGCTACCAGTTCAAATCCGAAACGGACACCGAGGTGGTGGCGCAGCTGCTGGATTATTATTATGAACAGTGTGGGGACGTGCTGGAGGCCGTTCGGCGGATGCTCAGTGCTGTAGAAGGGGCCTATGCCCTGGGTATTGTGTCCACCGATGCACCGGATATGCTCATTGCCGCCCGAAAGGATGCGCCGCTGCTGCTGGGCTACGGCGAGGGGGAGAACTTTATCGCCTCCGATGTCACCGCCATCATCCGCCACACCCGGGATATTTCCTACATGGAGGACGGGGAGATGGCCGTGCTGACGGCGGAGAAGATCACCGTATATGACAGCCGGGGCCATGAGGTGGAAAAGAAACACCACCGTGTGGATTGGAATATCGATGCTGCCGAAAAGGGCGGCTACGCCCACTTCATGCTCAAGGAGATCTTTGAGCAGCCCCGGGCCATCCGGGAGGCCACTGCCGCCCGGCTCCAGGGCGGGCGCGTGATATTGAAGGATCTGACCATGACACCGGAGGAGATCCGCAACATCGGGCGCATCATTATCATCGCCTGTGGCTCGTCTTACCATGTGGGTATGGTGGGAAAGTACAACCTGGAGCGGATGCTCCGGCGCAGCGTGGAGGTGGTGCTGGCCTCCGAGTTCCGCTACAGCGACCCCATTGTAAAGCGGGGGGATTTGGTCATCGCCATCAGCCAATCCGGCGAGACCCTGGACACCATGGCGGCCCTGCGGGAGGCCAAGAAGCGGGGCGCACGGATCCTTTCCATTGTGAACGTGGTGGGCTCGTCCATTGCCCGGGAGTCTGACGACGTGCTCTACACCTGGGCCGGCCCTGAGATCGCCGTAGCCACTACTAAGGCCTACAGCACCCAAATGGCCGTGCTGAATATGCTGGGCCTGTATTTCGGCGACATTCTCGGCACCATCGACCGGGAGACCTACAGCGAAATGGTTCGGGATCTGCAGCGGGTGCCGGAGTATATCGAGAAAATTTTGGAATCTGCTGAGAGCATCCATGAAATCGCTAAAAAGATCTGCAGGAGCGAGGATGTGTTCTTCATCGGCCGGAATCTGGACTATGCTCTGTCCCTGGAGGGCAGCCTGAAGCTGAAGGAGATTTCCTACATCCATTCGGAGGCTTACGCCTCCGGCGAGCTGAAGCACGGCACCATCTCCCTCATTGTGGACGGCACTCTGGTCATCGCCCTGGGCACCTATGGCCCGCTGTTTGACAAGGCCATGAGCAACGTGGTGGAGGTACAGGCCCGGGGCGCCAACGTCCTGGCTCTGACCACCGAGAGCCACGCCGAGGAGATGAGCCGCCATGTGCCCATGGTTATGACCATTCCGGATATCCATGACATGCTGCTGCCCCAGCTGGGCGTGGTGCCCCTGCAGCTGCTGGCATACTACATGGCGCTGGAGCGGGGCTGCGACATCGACAAGCCCCGGAATCTGGCCAAGAGCGTGACGGTGGAGTAAGTAGGAGGACCTATGTTTCATCTGGCCGTTGTATTTATGCCGGTGCTGCTGCTGGGATTGGGGGTCGCCATCATTGCGACGCTGCTTGCGGGGCTGGGCCTGCTCATCGCGGCGATGGTGGGCGGCACCTCGGTGGCGCTGCTGGTGAAGGACAGGAGCCTGAAGCGGCTGATGCTGCTGGGCTGCGGCGTTTTGGCCCTGGCGGGCATCGCCTGCGTGGGATTGGTGCTGAGCTGGCCGTATCTTGTGGCGGCGGGCTGCTGCCTGGGTGCGGTAGTTCTGGCCATCGTGGGCCTGTGTGGGTGCAGGTGCATTGGCCATAAGGCCGGAAGGATAGGGGCGACGCTGCTGTTTGCCTTTGCCATGGCGTCGGCACTGCTCTTCGGTGCTATCATTGTAGCTATCGGCATGGGGTGAGATACTGCAGGCCGGTCATTGAGCAATTGAATTGAATAGTAAAAAAGGGCGGGGGATACCCCGCCCTTTTTTGCTGGAGAAATGGCTGCATTTTGTGGTAGGGGGCGTCGAGGACGCCGCCCCCTACGGATAGATCGGGAGCATGGTGTAGGCGGGACGGTGTGGGCATCGTCCCCTGCGGAAAGACTACGTTTCTTGTGTAGGGCGCGATGCCCACATCGCGCCGCACGGTAGACACAAAGATTTTCCCTGTCAGGCCAGGGCAGCACAAGCGCGGAGCGCGCCGCGGAATTAGACGCAGAGACGATGCGAAGGAAAGGTATGTGCTTATCAGGGACGCTGCATAGGGTATTGCAGATTGCCGCAGCCGGTGGGCGCACTGGCTGCGCAATGACAGAGGGGGCAAGAGCGGCGGTGCGGGCTGGGGGCGGCGGGCTGAGGGCAGCCCGCCCTACACAGAATTGAATAGATGCCGCGTCGGGCGGACAGAGACGTCCGCCCCTACAGGCTGTGCAGGCGGGTTTGCCGTTCTTTCACCTTGCTTTCGAACTTCCCCCTTTCTTTTTTCTTTTGTTTGCGGTATACTTATAAATTGAACGGCATTTTTCCCCGGAAGGAGAGAGAATATGACAACAGCAGAATTGGTCCGGCAGCTGCGGCAGGTGCAGAGCATGTCCATCGTGGGCATGTGCAAAAACGCCGGCAAGACGACTATGCTCAACTGGCTTTTGGCCCACACCGGGCGGCAGCAGGTCCTGGGGCTAACCTCCATCGGTCGGGACGGCGAGAGCACCGATGTGGTCACCGGCACAGAAAAGCCCAGCATTTTTGTTCCGGCGGGCACCCTCATCGCCACCGCCAAGGACATGCTGCGCCTGGGCGACGTGACCCAGGAGATTTTGGTCACTACCGGTATCCCTACGCCTTTGGGCGAGGTGATCATCATGCGCGCCCGCAGCGACGGCTATGTGCAGCTGGCGGGCCCGTCTATTACGGCCCAGCTGAAAGAGGTATCCAAAACGTTTTTTGAGCTGGGGGCCACCCAGTCCATCATTGACGGCGCCCTGGGCCGCAAATCCCTGGGGGCCCGGAACGTGGCCGACGGCATCGTGCTGTGTACCGGTGCGTCCTATAACATGAGCATGGACAAGGTCATAGAGGACACGGCCAACTTCTGCCGGCTCATGGATCTGCCCAAGGCGGAGACGCTGCCGCCGGAGGCGGCGGAGGGGTTGGAGAAGTGCCTGAAGGAGCATGGGGAGGCATACATCCCCGGCGCTCTGACGGACAGCATGGTGGTGCCGCTGCTGCGCAGCGGCTTGCTGCGCGGAGGACGACTGGTGGTGGCTGACCCCAGCAAGGTGCTCTTAAAGCCTGACACCCTGGATAAGCTGGCGGTGCGGGAGGTTTCACTGCAGACCAAGGACGCCGCTCGGACCCTGTGCGTCACGGTGAACCCGGTATCGGCCTACGGCTGGAAGTTTGACAAGGATGTGTTTATCGACCGGATGCGCCAGAGCGTGAAGGTGCCGGTCATCAATGTGAAGGAGGAGCTGGCATGATTTCCATTCGGTTTGAGGAGAGGCAGCAGATCGGCCTGCAGTACGCCCTGGAGACTCTCCATGGGTGCAGTCCCTTTGGTCAGGAGAAGATCCGCCGCTTACGGTACTATACCCCGGCGGAGCGGGCAGAGCTGGAGACGGAGCTATATAACGTGCAGCAGGCGGCAGACCACGCCAACCAGCTCAAGGGCGTGTATGACAAGATCTGTATCCTGCTGTGCCAGATGAAGGACATCCGCAACTCTATCCGCCGCTGCCGAGACGGAGAGGTGCCGGACCATGTGGAGCTGTTTGAGATCAAGGGCTATCTGCAGCGGCTGGAAAGCCTGCTGCCCCTGTATGCGCAGATGAGCGAGGTTGCGCCCTTGCGGGAGCTCTCCTTCCACGACCCCAGGCCGGCTTTGGCCATCCTGGACCCGGACAACACCCGGTCCCGTGGCTTTTACATTCCTGACAGCATGACAGAAAAGCTCCGCCAGGTCCGCCGGACCAAGAAGGAGCTGGAGGAGAGGCTCCATGAGGCCAAGACCGATGCGGAAAAGGACGAGCTGCGCCTGCGCCGCACGCAGATCTGCGCCGAGGAGGAGAGCGAGGAGACGAAGATCCGCCGGGGCATGGGGGCACAACTGGCACCCCTGGCCGAGGCTATGCTGGAGGACGCTGAAAACGCGGGCCGCCTGGATTTTATCATTCAGAAGGCTATGTTTGCCGTGCGCTACGGCGGCGTGATGCCGGAGATTACCGACGGCCCCTTGGAGCTGACGGACATGATGAACCCGGAGCTGTGCGATCTGCTGAGCGAGCAGGGCCGCAGCTTTGTGCCGGTATCCATCGCCCTGGACCGGGGTGCTACGGTCATCACCGGCGCCAATATGGGCGGCAAGAGCGTGGCCATGAAAACCGTGGCACTGAATGTGCTGCTGATGCAGGCGGGCTTTCTGGTATGCGCCAAGAAGGCCAAAATGCCTCTGTTCGAGAGCGTGCTTATGCTGTTTGAGGATATGCAGTCCATCCAATCGGGCCTGTCCGGCTTCGGCTCGGAGATCGTGCAGTTCCAAAAGGCACTGGACCAGGCAGAGCAGGGCTACTCCCTGTTTTTGCTGGATGAATTCGCCCGGGGCACCAATCCCGACGAGGGCGCGGTGATCGTTCAGGCGGTGACGAAATATCTCAATGGTATCAACGCCATCTCCCTGCTCACCACCCACTATGACAAGGTGGCCGATTGCGGCCGGGCCCACTATCAGATCATCGGCCTGCGGGATATCGACCCGGAGGCTATCCGCCGGGAGCTGGCCGTGACCAGCGAGGACGGCGTGGCGGTCATCGCGCGGCACATGAACTACGGCCTGTATCGGGTGGAGGGAAAGTCCGACTGCCCGCGGGACGCGCTGAATATCTGCCGGATGCTGTCCCTGAAGCCGGAGATACTGAAAATGGTGGAGGAAAGCTATTAAAAAAGCGCCCTGCGGGGCGCTTTTTTTCTGTGCGGGGTGCGGGCATGGAGGGAGGGGTGCTCTCTCGGGGAAATGCCGAAATACAGGGCTGAAATTTATTCGTATCGCACAAAAAAATTATTGTCTTTTCTGTCACAATGTCACTTGACAAGACCGCTGAAAAAGGTATAATTTATAGATAGAAATTTCATAATATCAGTCAATAGAGGCGCGGAGGACAGGGTACTGCATATTTGGGGACAGGCACCCGGTAAATTTGCAGGAAGGGGTCTTCCGCCGAAGGGGCCGGACGGGTCTGTGCGTATGGTTCCTGGCAGCGCGGTGTAAGCGGCGCTGCTGTCATGTAGTGATACATGGAGCGCTATTGGTCAACGACCTTGACCGATAGCGCTTTTTTCATACCCAAAAGAAGTGCCGAGGCCAGCTCTGGTATTGGAAATGCACGTCCAAAAATTTGAAGGAGGAAAAACTTATGGAAAAGATGACATCTCTGCTTCGTCTGCGTATGAGCGCGAAGGACGCCCACTACGGCGGCAACCTGGTGGACGGCGCACACATGGTGCACCTGTTCGGCGATGTGGCCACCGAGCTGCTGATCAAGTGCGACGGCGATGAGGGCCTGTTCTGCGCGTATGACAACGTGGAGTTCCTGGCGCCCGTCTACGCCGGCGACTACATCGAGGCCTACGGCGAGATCGAGAAGATCGGCAACACCTCCCGTACCATGAAGTTCGAGGCCCGCAAGGTCATCGTCTCCCGCCCCGACATCAGTGCTTCCGCCGCTGACGTTCTGGCTGAGCCCGTGGTGGTCTGCCGTGCCCACGGCACCTGCGTCACCCCCAAGGACTGCCAGCGTCTGCCCATCGAGAAGTAAGGAGCGGAAACAATGGAGAAGCTTATCATTACCGCTGCTATCTGCGGCGCTGAGGTCACTAAGGCCCAGAACGAGGCTGTTCCCTATACCGTCGAGGAGATGGTCCGCGAGGCTAAGTCCGCGTACGAGGCCGGTGCGGCGATCCTGCACATCCACGTCCGTGAGGATGACGGTACTCCCACCCAGGGCCGCGAGCGTTTCAAGGTCGTCATGGACGCCATCCGCAAGGAGCTGCCCGACGTCATCATGATCCCCTCCACCGGCGGCGCCACCGGCATGAGCCCCGAGGAGCGTCTGCAGCCCACTGAGCTGTTCCCCGAGATGGCCACCCTGGACTGCGGTACCTGCAACTTCGGCGATGAGATCTTCGATAACACTATGCCCACCATGCGCGCCTTCGGCAAGCGTATGATCGAGAACGGCATCAAGCCCGAGTACGAGTGCTTCGAGCTGGGCCATATCGACACCGTTCTGGGCATGGCCAAGAAGGGCGAGGTCCCCGGCGATCCCATGCAGTTCAACTTCGTGCTGGGCGTGCACGGCTGCACCCCCGCCACTGTGGAGAACCTGGCGTTCTTCGCCAGCAAGATCCCGGCCAACGCTACCTGGACCGTGTCCGGCGTGGGCCGCGCTGCCTGGACCATGGCCGCCGCCGCTATCGCTATGGGCGGCAACGTCCGTGTGGGCTTCGAGGACAACATCTATCTGGGCAAGGGCCAGAAGGCCGCGTCCAACGGCGAGCTGGTGGCAAAGGTCGTCCGTATCGCCAAGGAGCTGGGCCGCGAGATCGCTACCCCCGCCGAGGCCCGCGAGATCCTGTCCCTCAAGCCCCTCAAGTAATGGCGCAGTCACTGAAAGCTATTAAAAGAAAGAATTATAAATAAATTTAGGAGGAAACTAAAATGGCTGAACTGAAAGGCAACAAGTACGGTACCCACCGCGTTATCGAGCCCAAGGGCGTTCTGACCCAGGCTGCTTGGAAGATCGACAACGACATGAGCAAGGTCTATTCCAACGAGATCGTCTGCGATGTCACCTCCCTGAACATCGACTCCGCTTCCTTCACTCAGATCTCTGAGGCCTGCGGCGGCGACGAGAAGAAGATCGGCGAAATGATCCTGGGCATCGTCGCTGAGCGCGGCAAGCAGCAGAATCCTGTCACCGGTTCCGGCGGTATGTTCAAGGGCGTTGTCGCTCACATCGGCGAGGACCTGAAGAAGAAGCCCGGCTTCGACCTGAAGGAAGGCGACAAGATCGTCTCTCTGGTCTCCCTGTCCATGACCCCGCTGAAGATCGACAAGATCCTGGCCATCCACAAGGATATCGACCGCGTTGACATCGTCGGCAAGGCCATCCTGTTCGAGTCCGCTCTGTATGCCAAGATGCCCGATGATATGTCCGAGCCTCTGGCCCTGGCTGCTCTGGACGTGGCCGGCGCTCCCGCGCAGGCCCGCAAGCTGCCCCACGAGGGTGACAGCGTCCTGATCCTGGGCGCCAACGGCAAGTCCGGTGTTCTGTGCGGTTGGGAAGCTATGAAGAAGGTCGGCCCCAAGGGTAAGGTCGTGGGCGTCGTCCGCAACCCCAAGCAGGTCCCCGGCCTGATGGAGCTGGGCGTGTACACCGACGTGATCGTCGCCGACTGCACCAAGCCCGTTGAGGTCATGGAGGCTGCTCTGGCTGCCAACGACGGCAAGGAGTATGATCTGTCCATCTGCTGCGTGAACATCGAGTCCTGCGAGATGTCCGCTATCCTGCCCGTCCGCGATGACGGTCTGGTGTACTTCTTCTCCATGGCTACCTCCTTCACCAAGGCTGCCCTGGGCGCCGAGGGTATCGGCAAGGACGTTACCATGATCATCGGCAACGGCTATACCAAGAACCACGCTCAGATCACTCTGGACGTGCTGCGCGAGAACCCCAAGCTGCGTAAGCTGTTCGACGAGAAGTACTGCTAAACGAAACTGACCGAAGCTGGGTGTCCCCTTCGGGGGACTCCCAGCCTTTGGCGTACCTAAAACAACGATTTTTGTGAAGGAGAAACGACATGAAAACTCGCAATGGTCTGTTCGCTGACGTTCCTGAAAATCTGTGGAACGACTGGCATTGGCAGGTTGCCAACCGCGCTGAGACGATCGAAGATCTGAAAAAGTACATGACCCTGACCCCCGACGAGGAAGCCGGCGTTGCCAAGACCCTGGGCAAGCTGCGCATGGCCGTCACCCCCTACTATCTGTCCCTGATCGATCTGAACGATCCGTTTGATCCCATCCGCAAGATGGCTATCCCCCGCGCTGAGGAGCTGGAGTATGCCGATTATGAGGATGCCGATCCCCTGCACGAGGATACCGACTCCCCCACCCCCGGCCTGACCCACCGCTATCCTGACCGCGTGCTGCTGCTGATCACCGACCAGTGTTCCATGTACTGCCGTCACTGTACCCGTCGCCGTTTTGCCGGTCAGAACGACTGCGAAGTGCCTATGCAGCAGATCGACAAGTGCATCGATTATGTGGCCGCCCACCCCGAGGTCCGCGACGTGCTGCTGTCCGGCGGTGACTCTCTGATGGTCGAGGACGACACCCTGGAGTACATCATCAAGCGCGTGCGCGCCATCCCCCATGTGGAGATCGTGCGTCTGGGCTCCCGTACGCCCGTTGTGTGCCCCCAGCGTATCACTCCCGAGCTGTGCGCCATGCTGAAGAAGTATCACCCCGTGTGGCTGAACACCCACTTCAACACCCCCAAGGAGTTCACTCCCGAAGCCGCCAAGGCCTGCGCTATGCTGGCTGATGCCGGTATCCCCCTGGGCAACCAGTCCGTGCTGCTGGCCGGCGTGAACGATTGCTCTCACGTGATGATGGAGCTGGTCCACGGTCTGGTCAAGATGCGTGTGCGCCCCTATTATATCTATGCCTGCGATCCTTCCCTGGGCCTGAGCCACTTCCGTACGCCCGTGTCCAAGGGCATCGAGATCATGGAAGCCCTGCGCGGTCATACCTCCGGCTACTGCATCCCCACCTTCGTGGTCGACGCTCCCGGCGGCGGCGGCAAGACCCCCGTTATGCCCAACTACCTGATCTCCGAGACGCCCCGTAAGGTCATCCTGCGCAACTTTGAGGGCGTTATCACCTCTTACACCCAGCCCGAGCACTATGTTCAGGATTGCCACTGCGACGTCTGCACCGGCAAGAAGAAGGTGGAGAAGACCGGTGTGGCCTGGGTCGCCGAGGGCACTGCCCAGCGCTATCTGGAGCCCACCAAGCTGCTGCGCAACGAGCGCCATGTTAAAAAGTAAGCTCTGATTTTTGATTTGGCGGGGCATCACTCTCGTCGATCAAATTCTCGCTTACTTGGCTGCGAAAGCAGCAAACGCAAAAGACCCTTTTTCGGCAGCAGGCGGGCAAGGCCTGCCTGCTGCCGAATTTGCTATGATTTTTGAATGAGGTAACGATAATGGAAAGCAAACTCGGCTTGAATTTTGAGCTGGTCAATCAGGCACGTGCCTCTGCCGCTAAGGTGGCGGACGACACCCAGCGCTTTATCGATCAGCATACCACCGTCACGGTGGAGCGTGCGGTTTGCCGTCTGCTGGGCATCGATGGCGTCAACGATATGGACGTCCCCATGCCCAACGTGGTCGTTGACCACCTGATGGCCAACTCCATCCTGCCTATGGGCGCCGCCTGGGCGATCGGCAACGCTATGGTGGAAACCGGCAAGGATCCCCAGGGCGTGGCAGAGGCTGTCAGCGCCGGCGAGCTGGATCTCAGCAAGATCACCGCTCACACCGATGCGGAAGTTCGCGCCGCCATCCAGCCCGTGGTGGACGCCACTGTGGCTCGCATCAACAAGAACGTTGCCAAGCGCAACGAGTACCTGAGCGACTGGGGCGACAAGGAAGGTCCCTACCTGTATGTCATCGTGGCCACCGGTAATATCTACGAGGATATCACCCAGGCCAAGGCCGCTGCCAAGCAGGGTGCCGACATCATCGCTGTCATCCGTACCACCGGCCAGTCCCTGCTGGACTACGTGCCTTACGGCGCTACCACCGAGGGCTTCGGCGGCACCTACGCCACCCAGGAGAACTTCCGCCTGATGCGCGCTGCGCTGGACGAGGTGGGCGAGGAGCAGCACCGCTACATCCGCCTGTGCAACTATTGCTCCGGCCTGTGTATGCCCGAGATCGCCGCTATGGGCGCTCTGGAGCGCCTGGATGTTATGCTGAACGATGCGCTCTACGGCATCCTGTTCCGCGATATCAACATGCAGCGCACCATCGTAGACCAGTACTTCTCCCGTATTATCAACGGCTACGCCGGCGTTATCATCAACACCGGTGAGGATAACTATCTGACCACCGACGACGCTATTACCGCCGCCCATACGGTGCTGGCCTCTCAGTTCCTGAACGAGGCCTTTGCCAAGGACGCCGGTATGCGCGAGGAGCAGATGGGTCTGGGCCACGCCTTCGAGATGGATCCCTCTGTGGAGAATACCTTCCTGTATGAGCTGGCACAGGCACAGATGGCCCGCGAGATCTTCCCCAATGCGCCGCTGAAGTACATGCCGCCCACCAAGTTCATGACCGGCAACATCTTCCGTGGCCACATCCAGGACGCGCTGTTCAACATGGTCACCATCCTGACTAATCAGCGCCTGTGCCTGCTTGGTATGATGACCGAGGCCATTCATACGCCGTTTATGTCCGACCGTGCTTTGTCCATTGAGAACGCACAGTATATCTTCCGCACTATGAAGGATCTGGGCAGTGAGCTGACCTACAAAGAGAACGGTATCATCCGCAACCGCGCCAACGAGGTACTGACCAAGGCCACCGACCTGCTGGCTGAGATCGAGAAGCTGGGCCTGTTCACCACCATCGAGAAGGGTATCTTCGCCGATGTAAAGCGTCCCAAGGACGGCGGTAAGGGCCTGGCCGGCGTTGTGGTCAAGGACGACAAATACTTCAACCCCTTCGTTGAAGTCATGAAAGGCAAGGTGGCAGCAGAATGAGTAGCGGACTGTATAATACCCATAAGATCGATTTCGATACCACACTGGATCTGACCCGCCTGAAGCCATATGGCGACACCATGAACGACGGTAAGGTGCAGACCAGCTTCACCCTGCCCGTCAAGGATGATGAGCGCGGCGAAGAGGCTGCCCGTCAGATTGCCAAGAAGATGGGCCTGGAAGAGCCCAACGTGGCTTACCACTCCGCTCTGGATAAGGAGTTTACCTTCTATGTGGTTTACGGCAGCTGCGTGCATTCCGTGAACTATGAGGACATCCATGTCATCACCGTGGAGTCTGATGTCATGAGCATGGAGGAAACCAACGACTACATCCGTGAGCACATCGGCCGCAAGGTCGTGATGGTGGGTGCCTCCACCGGCACCGACGCCCACACTGTGGGCATTGACGCCATCATGAACCGTAAGGGCTTTGCCGGCCACTACGGTCTGGAGCGCTATGAGATGATCGAGGCGTACAACCTGGGCTCCCAGGTCCCCAACGAGGACTTCATCAAGAAGGCGCTGGAGCTGCACGCCGACGTGCTTCTGGTTTCCCAGACCGTTACCCAGAAGGATGTGCATATCCAAAACCTTACCAACCTCATCGAACTGCTGGAGGCCGAGGGCCTGCGTGACAAGTTCGTGGTCTGCTGCGGCGGTCCCCGAATCACTCATGAGCTGGCCAAGGAGCTGGGCTATGATGCCGGCTTCGGCGCCGGAAAGTACGCAGACGACGTGGCGTCCTTCGCTGTAACCGAAATGGTCAAGCGCGGCATGAAATAAGATGCATGAATTCAGACGGCCATGAGAGAACCCCTTTCATGGCCGTTTGGTCTGTACGAAAAAAGGAGAAGCAAAATGGAAAAGGCGAGGATACATATTTACTGCGGCGACGGCAAGGGAAAGACCACGGCGGCCATTGGCCTGAGCGTGCGATCCTGCGGCCGGGGCTGGCCGGTGGTTTTAAGCCAATTTTTGAAGGGCTCTACCAGCGGCGAACTGAATGTGCTCCGCAATTTGCCCAACTACCACTACGTCGAAGCGCCTACGACCACCTGCAAGTTCGTTTTTCAGATGGACGACCAGGAGAAAATGGAGTACAGCCAGCAGGTGCGCCAGCACTTTGCCGACACGGTGGAGGCAGTGAAAAAGTATCACGCTAAGCTCCTGGTCATGGACGAGGTGCTGGACGCGGTGGCCATGGGCATGCTCAGTGACGAGGCTCTGGCCGAATTTTTGAGGAACCGTCCGGAGGATTTGGAGGTGGTCATGACAGGCCGCGCCCCTACGCCCTGCACCGATCCCCTGGCCGACTACATCACCCGTATGCAGAAGGTCCGCCACCCCTTTGATAAGGGGCTCAATGCCCGCCTGGGTGTGGAGTTCTGAGGAGGAAGGCCGGGAGAATATACCGCTATCCCTTGCATTTGCAGCCTAACTATGTTACAATTGGATAGTAAACAAATACCCATTGTTTAGTCCCTTAAATTAATAAGGAGGAATAGAAATGGCAAAGAAACCTGTACTGACTGCCGCTGAGGCAGCAAAAATGATTCCCGATGGTGCCACCATTATGTGCGGCGGCTTCCTGGCCTGCGGCCAGGCCCGTGCCATCGTGAAGGAGCTGGTGAAGCTGGGCACCAAGGACCTGACTCTCATCGCCAATGATATGGGCCGCGCTGTGGGCCCCAAGGGTGAGGAGTTCTTCGGCATTGCCGAGCTGATCCATAACCACCAGGTCAAGCGCATCATTGCCACCCATGTGGGCATGACCCCCGAGGTGGGCCAGCAGAACACCGAGGGCACTCTGGAAGTGAACCTGCTGCCCCAGGGCACTCTGGCTGAGTGCATCCGTGCCGGCGGCGCCGGGCTGGGCGGTGTGCTGACTCCCGTGGGCGTGGATACCCTTATCGAGGAGAGCCCCTTCTGCATGGGCAAGGAGACCATCGACGGCAAGCAGTATTTGAAGATGAAGCCCATCCATGCTGACTTTGCTCTGCTGGGCACCTATAAGTGCGATGAGTTCGGTAACTGCTGGTACAAGGGCACCATGCGCAACTTCAATGTGGTTATGGCCACCGCCGCTGACACCGTCATCGCCGAATGCGAATACATCGTCCCTGTGGGCGATATCGAGCCCGAGAACATTCATACCTATGGTATGTGCGTTGACTACATCGTGGAAGGAGACAGAAAGTAATGGAAAAGTCTGAAATCAAAGCCTTTATTGCCAAGCGCTGCGCAAAAGAGCTGAAGGACGGCGATGTCGTCAATCTGGGTATCGGCCTGCCCACCATGATCCCCTCCTACCTGCCCGAGGGCGTTGAGCTGATCATCCACGCTGAGCTGGGTATCGTCTCTGCCGGTGCTACCCCCAAAGAGGGCGATGCTAACTATGATCCCTACCACGTCATCGACGCCGGCGGCGGCGTTGCCAGCGTGGCTTTCGGCGGCGGCTTCATTGATTCCGCTACCAACTTCGGCCTGATTCGCGGCGGCCATGTGGACGCCTGCTTCCTGGGCGCTCTGGAAGTGGATGCCCAGGGCAACCTGGCCAACTGGATTATTCCCGGCAAGAAGATGCCCGGTATGGGCGGCGCTATGGACCTGTGCGTGGGTGCTAAGCACTGCATCATCTGCATGGAGCACACCGCCAAGGGCAACCCCAAGATCTTTGAGAAGTGCCGCCTGCCTCTGACCGCCTCCCACTGCGTCAATAAGATCATCACCGAGATGTGCGTGCTGGAGGTTACTCCTGAGGGCCTGCTGATGACTGAGATCAATCCCGAGTTCACCGTGGACCAGGTGAAGGCCGCTACCGCTGCCCCCATCACCGTCGCTGCGAACCTTAAGAGCATGGTTGATTGATTCCCTCATTTGCTCCAATAAGCTGCAGCGCAGCTGCGGACCTATAGCGCAATATTGAGCGGGCCAAGCTATCAGGCATAGCAAGGACATGAAATAATCACCGAGAGAAGTCTGTGGAGGACTTTTCCCGGTGATTATTTTGCATCTGAATCCAGATTGCCGATCCATTTTTACAAGGCTTATTCTGCAGGATTTTCAAATAGTGTGGCATTTGCAATAGAAAAATAGAGATAAAAAGCTATAATAGGGATAATAATAAGTAGCGGGAGGTGCATTTTGTGAAAGTAATTTTGAACCCAGATCAGGAAATTGTCAAAACTGTCCGGGAGGGTCTTAAACGCACCGGGGGCTACTGCCCCTGCCGCCTGGAGCGGACGGAGGACACCAAGTGCATGTGCAAGGAGTTCAAAGACCAGATCAGTGATCCCAATTACGAGGGCTTCTGCCACTGCATGCTCTACTATAAGTCACTAAAGGATTGATTATACCATCGTTCCACAAGGGCGGATACAGCCTTGATGGGCAGAAATGCGCCCATGCTGTGTCAGACTTCTCGTTAAACGGCGGTAAGAAAGGATGATAACAATGGCTGAGATTAAGATCACCGCAGAAAACTTTGAAAAGGAAGTGCTGCAAGCCCAGGAGCCGGTGTTGGTGGATTTTTGGGCGGATTGGTGCGGCCCGTGCCGGATGCTTGGGCCTGTTTTGGAGGAGATCGCCCGGGATTACGAGGGCAGCCTGCGGGTGGGCAAGGTGAATGTGGACGAGCAGCTGGCCTTAGCCCAGCGGTTCGGCGTGTCCAGTATTCCGCTGCTGATTCTTTTTAAAAATGGGCGGCCTGTGGCCAAAGCCCTGGGCTACCGCCCCAAGGCAGAGATCCAGGAGCTGCTGAAGGACTTGTGATCATTTTTCCAGCAGCTCGGTGAAGCTGTGGATATAGCCGTCGCAGATGGACCGCATTTCCGCCTCCGAAACATCAAAATATGGGTCATACACGCCCACGGCGTGCATCCCCGCAGCCTTTGCACCCCGGCAGGCGTCCACCGAGTCGTCATACAGGGTACAATCCGCGGGATGCACGCCGCATTTTTTGGCCGCCAGCAGGAAAATATCCGGGTCCTTTTTATCCAGGTTCAGGTCGTGGGCAAAGAAAATGGTCTCGAAATACTCCATTAGGCCCAGGTGCGTCAGGGCGCTGCGGCAGTGGGCAGGCACAGCGGAGGTGAGGACGATCATCCGTTCCCCCTTGCGGCGACACTGGTCCAGATACGCCCGGACGCCGGGCTTCGCCGGCACACGGGTGGCATAAGCATCTCCGGCCATTTCCATCCACTCGGCCATGATCTCCTCGGTGCTCTCCTGCAAATTGCAGTAGGCCTTGGTGAATACCGCCGCCTTGGGGAATATGGTGTGGGCCACGCCCTGGTAGTACTCCTTGGTGTAGGGGAAGCCGCGCTTTTTCAAAAAAGCAATGTCCACCTCCCGCCAAACGCCGTTGGAGTCGATGAGGGTTCCATCCATGTCAAAAATCAGCATATTTTTTTCCTTTCCAGCCAAAACCGCCAGGGGAAGTCTACGGCTTCCTCAGCGTAGTCGATGCCAATGCGCTTGCCGGTATGCAGGACATACTCTGCCGGCGGGGCCGGGGGGAGGCCGATGTCCTCCGGCGAATCGCAGAGAAAGAGTGTGTCCCCGGTGAGGTCCAGCCCGTTTTCCTGCCGGCTAAGTCCCAAAGCCCGGCAGCATTTGCCCGGCCCGTTGAGAAAATTCTTCCGCTGGTAGGTGCTCAGCTGCGCCAAAGGCTTTCCGTACCGCAGGAGGCTCATCTGCTCCGTGCCCCACACCGGCTCCAGACCCCGCAGCAGCACGGCGGAGGGTTCACCCTCCGGCTCCGTGACAAAGTTCAGGCAGCAGTGCATTCCATAGATCAGGTAGATGTACGCATGGCCCGGGGGACCGAACATAACGGCGTTGCGCTGGGTCCTGTGATAGCCATAGGCGTGGGCGGCCTTGTCCACCGCGCCCACATAGGCCTCTGTTTCCACGATGCGGCAAACCAGGGGTTGGCCCTGCCACATGCGCACAAGGTATCTCCCCAGGAGATCCCGGGCAATGGAGACTGTATCGCCGATATATTTTTCCTGCGGAAGCTTTGACATTTTCTCACCTCGGTGGTATCATCATACCATTATTGCAGAGATCTGTAAATATGAAAGAGGTGGCCGTGTGCAGGAAATCAACTATAAAAAGGGCTTGTCCACGTTTTTGCTGTGCTTTTTGATTTGGGGGTTCCAGCCGCTGTACTGGTATATCTGCGGGGAGTGGGACACCTTTTTTATGCTGGCCTGCCGCATTATTTGGGCGGCCATCTGCTGCCTATGTATCCTGTGGGCTCAGGGAAAGCTGCCCCAGCTGTGGGCAGTGTTTCGGGACAGGCAGATGCTCAAGCGGGAGATTCCGGCGTCGCTTTTCCTGCTGGCGGATTGGGGCGTATACCTGTGGGCGGTACAGAATGGCCGGGTGCTGGAGTGCAGCCTGGGGTATTACATCCAGCCCATTGTGGTGTTTGCCTTCGGCGCAGTAATCTTTCGGGAAAGGGTGAGCTGGCGGCATCTGGTGATTTTGGCGGTAGTGGTGGTCGGCATCGTACTGTCCACGGACGGCTTCGGCGGCGTACCCTATGTAACCATCGCCTTGTCCGCGTGCTTTGCCGTCTATGCAGCCATCAAAAAAAGCCTGATCATCGATTCTGTTGTCAGCACTACGGCGGAGATTCTGATGATGGTACCGGCAGCGCTGCTGTTTATTCTGCTATTCCGCATGAGGGACACCGGTATGGCATCCATTACGCCTCTGCGGCAGCTGATGCTCCTGGGTGCCGGCGTTGTGACGGCCATGCCCATGGTGCTGTACTCTGTAGGCGTAAAGTATCTGCCGCTGACCACAGCCGGTTTCTGCCAATATCTGAGCCCCACCCTGGGCATCGTGTGCGGTGCCATTATGGGGGAATGCCTCACGGCGGAAAAGCTGAAGAGCTTTGGCTTTATTTGGGTGGGAGTTGTCCTGTACTGCTTAAATACCATCTACGAGGAGCGGAGGTGGCGGAAAGCCTTGCAAGCTGATGCCGCAAAGGAAAATGCGTAACTTAGAGGCTGCAAAATCTTTGCCGAAAAACCCGGAGGGTTTTTCGACAGTTAAAAAATGCGTAACCTGCGGGGTACGCATTTTTTATGGGTGACAAAGAGAGTGGAATGTGCTATAATAAAATGAATTTTTATGCAGCATAAGGGAGGGCACACATATGCAGGGCAGGCTTATCGTGTTTGAAGGGACAGATGGCTCCGGCAAGGCTACCCAGACCGCCCTGCTGTGCAGGGAGCTGGACCGGCGGGGCGTCCCCTACCGGAGGCTGGAGTTTCCCCGGTATCGGGAGGAATCCTCGGCGCTGATCCGGCTGTATCTCTCCGGAGCTTTTGGCAGCCATCCCGGGGATGTGAATGCCTATGCGGCCGCCACCTTCTATTCGGTGGACCGCTTTGCCAGCTACCGGCAGGATTGGGGGCAGTTTTACGAAAGCGGCGGGCTGGTTATTGCCGACCGCTACACCACCTCCAACGCTGTGCACCAGACCCCCAAGCTGCCCCGAGAGGAGCGCAGGGCGTTTCTCAAGTGGCTGTTCGATTTTGAATACCGGCTGCTGGAGCTGCCAAAGCCGGATCGGGTGGTGTATCTGGACTTGCCTACGGAGATTTCTGAGGAGATGATGCGCCGGCGGGAGGAGAAGACCCACACTCAGGCGGACATCCACGAGCGGGACGAGGCATATCTGGCTGCCTGCCGGGAGAGCGCGGAGCTCATTATCACGCTGTGCGGCTGGGAGAAAATCGATTGCAGCCGGGACGGACAGATCCGCTCGCCGGAGGACATCCACCGGGAGGTGCTCGCCCGGGTGGAGGATCTGCTTGTCCCCTGAAGGGCAGGAGAAAGGGGGGACACAGGTCCCCGATTTCTCTCCGTATGTTCTCAGCAGGAGCAGCAGGAGTCACCACCGCCGCCGCAGGAGCAGCCGCGGCTATTCCCGTTTCCGCAGCAGCAGAAGAGCAGAAGCAGGATCACAATGAGCCAAATGCAGGAACAGTTGTTGTTGTCAAAGCACATGTTTTTCACCTCACTTACCTGTTGGTACAGTATTGTATGTGGCAGGGTGGAAAAATGGAACTTGTCCGGCTCATATTACAGATAAAACGCAGAAAGGACATACGATTATGGATAATGATAAGCGTTTCCAGACCCAGGATTGGGATACCGATGCGGTGCATCAGCGGATCATCAATGAGGTGGAGGCTGCATCTGCCCCCACTCCTAAGAAAAAGCACCGCAAGGGGAAATTTAACTGGAAGATCTATGTGGCGGCCGTGGTGCTGGGCTCCATGCTCCTGGCGGGCATCGGCTGGATCCTGGCCAATGACCTGTGCGCCCTGGACAAAGGCGATGAGACCTATACCGTGACCATCGAGGAGGGTGACGGCGTTTTCAAAATCGCCTCCAAGCTGAAGAAGGCGGGTCTCATTGAGCTGAAGGGCTTTTTTGTGCTGTATGAGATCTTCACCGGGGCGAAAAATGACATTGATCCCGGTACCTATGAGCTGAACACCTCCATGGATTACCGCAGCCTGGTACACAACATGTACGATCCTGACGCCAGACGCCGCGCCGAGGAGGGCCTGGTGCTTGTCACCATTCCTGAGGGCTACTCCGTGCAGCAGATCGTGGATCTGCTGGCGGAAAAGGGCATTGCCACCAAGGAGGAGCTGGTGGACGCCGTGTCCAACTTCGACTTTGGCGAGGAATATCCGTTTATTGACAACAGCCTCACCGGTCAGATCAACCGCCTGGAGGGCTATCTGTTCCCTGATACCTACGAATTCTCCACGGAAAAAACAGCCGTGTTCGCCATTGACACTATGCTCACCAACTTCAACACCAAGGTCAGCAATGAGCTGCTGTCGGAGATCCAGGAGAGCGGCTATACCTTCCGGGAGATCATCACCATGGCCTCCATTATCGAAAAGGAAGCCATCGGCGACTATGAGGAGCGGACCAATGTAGCCTCGGTGCTGTATAACCGCCTGAACAACCCGGACGCAGAGACAGCGGGCCTGCTGCAGGTGGATGCCAGCATCGACTATGCGCTGAGGCTGGAGGGGAAGGATCGCTCCGAGTTTTCCACTGAGCTGGATAGCCCCTATAACACCTATATCCACGCGGGTCTGCCCGTGGGGCCCATCTGCAACCCCAGTCTGGCCTCCATCCGGGCGGCGCTGAACCCCAGCCAGACGGATTACTACTACTATGCCCTGGGTACAGATGGTGTACACCACTTCTTCCGCACCTATAGCGAGCATTTGGCCTTTGTCAACAGCGATATGTACGCCCCTGCATGATGAGAAGGAAGCCGGAGCTGCTGGTCCCCGCCGGGGACATGGAAAAACTGAAAATGGCCGTGTTATACGGGGCGGACGCTGTGTATCTGGCGGGTACGGCCTTCGGGATGCGGGCCTTTGCAGGGAATTTTACCCCGGAGGAGCTGCCCCGGGCGGTGCGTTACGCCCATGACCACGGTGTGGCCGTCCACGCTACAGTGAACACCATGCCCCGCTGGGGCGAGGCGGATCAGCTGCCGGCCTATCTGGAGCAGCTGGGTGATGCCGGGGTGGATGCCCTGATCCTGGCGGACCTGGGGGCCTTTACCCTGGCGGGAAAGTATGCACCCCACTGCCAGCGGCACATCAGCACCCAGCAATCTGTGGCCAACCACGCCTGTGCCCAGGCCTGGTATGACCTGGGGGCCAGCCGGGTGGTGCTGGCCCGGGAGCTGGGCCTGGAGGAGATTCGGGCCATCCGGGAGAGGGTCTCGCCGGAGCTGGAGCTGGAGGTATTCTGCCACGGGGCCATGTGTGTGTCCTATTCCGGGCGGTGTCTGCTGTCCAACTACATGACCGGGCGGGACTCCAACCGGGGCGCCTGCGCCCAGCCCTGCCGCTACCAGTATACGCTGATGGAGGAAAAGCGCCCGGGGGAGTATTTCCCCGTGTTTGAGGATGAGAAGGGGACGTATATCCTCAATTCCCGGGACATGTGCATGATCGACCATTTGGATGACCTCATGGACGCCGGGGTGGACTGCCTGAAGATCGAGGGACGGGCCAAATCCGCCTATTATGCCGCCATCGTGGCCGGGGCGTACCGGCATGTGCTGGACGATTTGGCCGCCGGTCGGCCTGCGGACCCTGTGTGGCGGGATGAGGTGGAGCATGTGAGCCACCGGCACTATTCCACCGGATTTTTTTACGGTCAGCCGGGGCAGTATTTTGAAAATTCCCGTTATATAAGGGAGTGGCAGATCTGCGCGGTGGTGTTAAGCTGCGATGAAACGGGCCTGGCCACGTTGAGCCTGCGGAACAAGTTCCGGGCGGGGGACCGGGTGGAGATCGTGGGGCCGGATCTGAAGCCCTTTGAGATGATTGTGCCTATGATGGAGGACGCAGAGGGCCAGCCCCTGGAGGAAGCCAAAACGCCGCAAATGGAGTTTAAAATGCGGCTGCCGCAGTCGGTGCCGGCCATGAGTTTTGCCCGCCACGCGGTGGACCTCAGCGGAAGATAATAAGATGAAAACAGCAGCGTGTGCATTTTTGCACACGCTGCTCAATTTGCCCCAAAAGCCTCGCAGAGTTTGCCGCCCGCAGGCGGCAAAGTAGTCCGATCATTTTTCACCGCGACATGTGCGTGGGGAAAAATACCGCTCAGGCTGCCAGTGTGGAATTTTGCCGCTTTGCGGCAAAATTATGCGCGCAGCAGACTGCAGGCCCTTTGTCGGAAAAATCCAAAGGATTTTTCGACAGCAACAGCAGCGTGTGCATTTTTGCACACTCTGCTGTTGCGTATAATTGCATAAATATCAGTTTTCACCTATGATGCCGTACAGCGCATCCGCCAGCCGGGCGTAGTCCGCCAGGCTCAGCCGCTCACCCCGTATGTCCGCAGGGAAGCCGCAATCCGTTATGATCCGTGCCAGGTCTTGCTTGGGGAGGGTAAAGCCCGTTTGCAGAGAGTTCACCAACGTTTTGCGCCGCAGGGCGAACCCGGCCTTCACCGTTCGCCAGAGCAGTGCTTCTGATTGCACCGTGACCGGGGGTTTTCCCCGGGTCATGCAGCGGATCACCGCCGAGGTCACCTTGGGCATGGGCAGAAAGCAGGTGTTCGGCACGGTGAAGAGCAGCTCCGGCTCCGTGTAGTACTGCATCAGCAGGGAAAAGGCGCCATAGTCCGCCGTTCCGGGCCGGGCGCAGATGCGCTGGGCTACCTCCTTCTGGATGAGGACGGTTATGGACGCAAAGCACCCAGCCTTTACGCAATTGGTCAGCAGGGGGGTGGTGATGTTGTAGGGCAGGTTAGCGCAGAGGATGGGCCGCAGGCCGGCGAAATGCTCCGCTACCAGGGCGGAAAGGTCCTGCTTCATAATGTCTCCCTGCACCAGGGTGAAGTTGTCAAAGCCCGACATAGTCTCCGCCAGCACCGGATAGAGCCGGTGGTCCAGCTCCACGGAAACCACCTTTCCGGCCCGGCGGCAAAGCTCCGCCGTCAGAGGGCCGATGCCGGGGCCTATCTCCAGCACGCCGGTGTGTTCATCCGCGCCGCAGGCATCCGCCGTGTCCCGGGGCACCCAGCTCTCAATGAGGAAATTCTGTCCCATGCCCTTGCTGAAGCGGAATCCGTGGCGCAGGAGCAGCGCCTGTATGTCGTTTCGGTTGCACAGATCCATCCCTGTACCTCCTGTTTTTTCCGGTATAATGCCGCCATATTTTTCGGTTCCCGGCGGAGCCGGGAACCGAAAAATGGCATAAAATAAAAGTATAATGGCCGTACTGGGCCATTATACCACATTTTTTTTCCCCCGTAAAGAAAAAAGCCCGTTGACATTCGCGTAGAAAAGGGATACTATATAGGAAAAGTAAGAAAAGTTATACTATTATAGGAGGATAAAAATGGGATTTAAAAAGGATAACGAGCGCTACTACATGGCCTCGGTACGTTTGGGACCCAAGGGGCAGATCGTGATCCCCAAGGATGCCCGGGAGATGTTCGGCCTGGAGCCGGGGGATCAGCTGGTGCTGCTGGCGGACCGGAAAAAGGGCATCGCCCTGCAGACCACCGACAAGCTCAACCCCATGATGCGCCGGGTGTTTGAGGAGACGGAAGCGGAGGTGGAAGAGGAATGAACGTCATGGAGATCCGGGGTCTGTGCAAGGCGTACCCGGCTTTTACACTGAAGGATGTGTCCTTTACCGTGCCCCAGGGGGCGGTGATGGGCTTCATCGGCCGCAACGGCGCCGGCAAGAGCACTACCATCAAGTCCGTTTTGGGCCTGGTGCATCCGGATGCCGGTCAGGTGGAGATCCTTGGCCGGAGCTTTTCCGGGGGCGAGAAATTCATCAAGGAGAATATCGGGGTGGTGCTGGGGGGCATCGACTTCTACCCCAAGAAAACAATCGCCACCCTTACCGACGTGGTCCGGCGGTTTTACGAGAACTGGGACCAGGAAAAATACCGCCATTATCTGCAGCTTTTCGCCATTGATGAGAGCAAGCGGGTGGATCAGCTCTCCAGCGGAATGCAGGTGAAGTACATGATCGCCCTGGCTCTGAGCCACAACGCAAGGCTGCTGATCCTGGATGAGCCCACCAGCGGTTTGGATCCGGTGTCCCGGGATGAGCTGACGGAGCTGCTGGGGCGCATCGCCGCGGATGGACAGCGCAGCGTGCTGTTCTCCACCCATATTACCTCGGACCTGGAAAAATGTGCCAGCCACATCTCCTTCATCAAGGACGGACAGATTCAGTATACCGGGACTTTGGAGGATTTCCGGGCTCACTACGCCTATCTGCGCCGGGGCGATGCGCCCCTGACTCTTGAGGACATCATCGTTTCCGTGGAAAGGAGGCCCCTGGATGAAAACGCTATTATATAAGCAGCTGCGGCTGGTGTGCCACCCTATGACGCCGGTGTTCTGCCTGTTCGGGGCCATGCTGCTGATTCCCAACTATCCCTATTCAGTGATATTTTTCTATGTGACATTGGGGCTGTTTTTCACCTTCCTGAATATGCGGGAGCAGAAGGACATCTACTTTTCAGCCCTGCTGCCCATCCGCAAGCGGGATACGGTATGGGCGGCGGTGGTGTTTGCAGTGCTGGTGGAGATGCTATCGATGGTTATTACGGCGCTGTTCTGCCTGCTGTCAGCCAGGCTTCAGCCCGGCAAGGATAACGCCGTGGGCATGGACGCCAACCTCATGCTTCTGGGCGCGGGCTTTGTGCTCTATGGCGTGTTCAACCTGGTATTTTTTATTAGTCTGTATCGCAGTGGATACAAGGTAGGCGCGGCCTATCTCAAGGCCAACATCGGCATGTGGCCGCTGATGCTTGTGGCTGAGGCGCTGCCTCATTTTCCGGGCCTTCTGTGGCTGAACCGGGTGGACGCCCAGGCCAATCTGCGGCAGCTGCCCCTTCTGTTGCTTGGCATGGCGGTGTTTGCGGTGCTGACGCTCCTGGCTTACCGCCGGGCGGCGCAGCTGTATGAAAGGGTTGACCTGTAAAGAGCCATCCCTGTCATTCCGAGGAGCGAAGCGACGTGGGAATCCGTAATATTCATAGTGTAAACCTGTGTAAAATACAAAAAATATGTGTTTTGGAGACGGATTGCCGCAGCCAGTGTGCGCACTGGCTGCGCAATGACAGACCTTATAACAGCAAAAGCGGAGCCCATGGGCACCGCTTTTGCTGAAAAGAGAGAAAAGAATGAAGAAAGTGTGTTGTTTATGAAAAAGCCTTGCGGCTGAGTGGATGGGCTGCCCCTTGCATAAACGGGCGGGCAGCGGCCGGGGGTTTTGTTTTCCCTTTGCTTGCTTTTACTATACAGGGAAAAGCTTAAAGAAAAATAAAAAAATTAAGAATAAACTACGAACATTTCTTTAAAAAAGTGTAAAAAAGCCCTGTGTGCCGAATCATTCGGCGCACAGGGCTTAAAAGATCACAGAGTATTGTCGCTTACGGCTGAAGGGTAAAGGTCATGGTGACGGGATTGTGGTCGGAGTAGGCAAAGCCGGTGTCGATAACAGTAGCAGAGCTGACGGTCACATTATCCGACACCAGGAAGCCATCCACAGTGACCACATACTGCCCACTGTGGTAGGGGGCGTCGGCGTTGCGGCAGCTGGGGACGGGGTTATCCTGATCCAGGGGGGCGATCTTGGCAATGTTCTTCCCGCTGAACAGCTCTGCCGGGACGGGCTGGGCCCAGGTGTAGTCCCCGGCACTGATGCCGAAGACCTGATCGGAGTTCCCCAGCAGGTCCTTATTAAAGTCGCCGCCGCAGACACAGTAATTGCCCTTTTCGTACTCGGCCTGCATGTCGTCCAGCAGCATCTCCATCTGCTTGATGGCGATGGTCCCATCGGAGGTGTAGGCGGAGAGATGGACGGCGTAGAGGATCAGCTCCCGGCCATTTTCCATGGGCACCCGGCTGACGGTGTAGCACCGATCCAGGTCCACCAGCTTCATTACGCCTGTCTCAATGGGCAGACTTCGCCGCAGGGAGGAGGCAATGGGCGCAGAGGAAAAGGTCATCAGTCCTGAAACGGAGGAGCCGTGGGGCTGGGTCAGAGGCCAGAACAGGAAGGGGGAGTCGTAATTCTGCCCCCAAACGGAGCTGTACCCCGTTAGCGCCCGGCGCAGGATGTCGGCCTCATTGCGGTGATAGCTGCGGGTGGAATCGGTGTCCACCTCCTGAATGAAATAATAATCCGCCATTTGATCCTTGAGTGTTTGGGCAATGAGAGAGAGATTCTCGTCCAGCCGCTCCTTGGACCAGGCCCAGGATTCCGTTCCGCCATCCATAAAGAAGCTATAATCATCCTCATAGGCCCCGAAGCCTATGTTATAGGACACCACGGTGTAGGGAACGCCTGTTTGGGCCGAGGATGCGGCAGTGCCCTGGGCTGTAAGAGTGAGATTGTCCTCAATGCGGTGATAGTCCAAAAACACATAGGCCACATAGCCCAGAACCAGGATCACGAGGGCCAGCAGTACACAGCCGGCGATCTTCAGAGCTTTTTTCATAGAAACCTCCTTCGGAGTGGGTGATGGTTTACTTTTTTCGTATTTTATATTATAATCTATCTACCATCGATTGACAAGGGCAGACACGGTTTTGACGGGCAGAAATGCGGCCATACCGGGTGGAACCCCTTGGAAATTCGGCAAGTATCCCCATTTGAAAAGAGGAATTGTTTTGAGAAAACTGGTGATCCGATTCAATGCCCCGGCTACGCTGACCTTTGCGCTGCTGGCTCTGGGTGCGCTGCTGCTGGGGCAAACCTTCGGCAGCGCCGTAACGATGAAATATTTCTGCGTGTATCGCGCCTCCCTGGCGGATCCGCTGACCTACCTGCGGTTTTTCACCCATGTGCTGGGCCATGCGGATTATTCCCACTACATGAGCAATATGCTGCTTCTGCTGCTGGTGGGGCCACCGCTGGAGGAAAAGTATGGCTGGAAAAAAATGGTATGGTTTATGGCCGCCACCGCTCTGGTCACAGGGCTGGTGCAGTTCATTTTCTTCCCAAATTCCGCCCTGCTGGGGGCCAGCGGCATCGTGTTTATGATGATCGTGCTGTCCTCCTTTACGGAGAGCCGAGGCGGCGGCATTCCCATTACGCTGATTTTGGTGGTGATCTTCTACCTGGGAGGGGAGATCATTGACGGCATCCGCAATACGGACAGCGTTTCCCAGCTGACCCATGTGGTGGGTGGCGTGCTGGGTATGATCTTCGGCTTCCTCTACCGGGGCGGCCGGCGGCGCTGAGATGGTTCTGCCCATTCTCTGTGCCGGTACACTGCTGGCGGCAGATTACGGGCTGCGGAGCCTGGCCCGGCGGGGAAAACTGGAGCGGGCGCTTTTGGGCGGACGGATCCGGCTGGAGCTGCTGGAAAACCCCGGCATGGCCGGGGGTGTGCTGAAAAACCATCCCCATCTGGCCCGGGCTTTGTCTGGCGGAGCACTTTTGATGGTGCTGATTATGTGCCGGGGCGAGCTTTTGCACGGGCGGGGCATGGGCTGCTGGGGCGCGGCGCTGCTGTGCGCCGGGGGCCTGGGCAACGTGCTGGAGCGATTGTGGCGGGGCTGTGTGACAGACTATATTCGATTTCCAAGGCTGCCGGTCGGGCGGCTGCAGCGGCTGGTGTGGAACCTGGCAGACCTTATGCTTTCAGCGGGTGCGCTGCTGCTGGCGGCAGGCAGCATAAGCAGCTGACAGAAAAAGGAGCAAGATATGACAGACTACTTTTCCGTCCAATTGACGGATGACGAAATACGCGGCATCAGCAGCATCGGCCTGGCCCACATGGGGGACGGAGTGTATGAGCTGTTGGTGCGCACCTGGCTGTGCGCCCACGGCAAGGCCACGGGCAAGGGGCTGCACCGGGCCACAGTGGCCCTGGTGTGTGCGCCGGAGCAGGCCCGCCGGGCGCAGAGAATACTGCCTGCGCTGACGGAGGAGGAGCAGGAGGTGTTTCGCCGGGGGCGCAACGCTCATGTCCACTCCATCCCCCAGCACGCCAGCCGGGCGGAATATCAGCAGGCCACGGCGTTGGAGGCACTGTTTGGCTGGCTGTACCTGCACGGACATCGGGAGCGGATCAATGAACTGTTTACACAAATGATGGAGGAATGAGCCATGGCATTGGACGCTGTGTGCCTGCAGGCGGCGGTGCGGGAGATCGCCCCACAGGTGGAGGGCTTGAAAATTGAGAAAATCCAGCAGCCTGCCCGAGATCAGGTAGTCCTGCTGCTGCGGGGCAGCCGGCGGCTGCTGCTGTGTGCCTCGGCCAGCCAGCCGAGGCTGAACCTGACGGAGGTGCTGCGGGATAATCCCAGCCAGGCGCCTATGTTCTGCATGCTGCTGCGCAAGCATTTGGCCGGCGGACGCATTATTACCCTGCGGCAAGAGCCGCTGGAGCGGGTGGTGACGCTGGAGATCGAGGCCATGAACGAGCTGGGAGAGATGGGCCGGTTTTCCCTGGTGCTGGAGGCCATGAACCGCCACTCCAACCTGATTCTGTGCGGCGGCGACGGGCGCATTATCGACTGCATGCGGCGGGTGGATTTTGAGATGAGCCAGCAGCGGCAGGTGCTGCCGGGGCTATACTATCATCTGCCGCCCCGGCAGGAGAAGCGGTCGCCCCTGGAGGTGGAGGAGCAGGAGTTCCGCACTCTCCTGGAAAGCGCTTCCCCGGAGATACAGACGGACAAATGGCTGCTGGACACCTTTACAGCCATCGCACCCCTGTGGGCGAGGGAGATGGCCTTTCGGGCCGGAGGAAGCACGGATTGCCTTTTGCCGGCTGCGGTAGGGCGGCTGTGGTTAGAATTCAATGCCTGGCGCCGCCTGGTGCGGCAGGGAGAGTTCCTGCCGGTGGTCCTTGCCCGGGACGGCAAGCCCTTCGATTTTACCTTTGCTCCGGTTCTGCAATATGAAAATGCCTGTGAAATACGCACGGAGGAGAGCTTTTCCCAGCTTTTGGATCACTTTTATGCCCAACGAGAGCAGGCGGACCGAGTGAGGCAGAAGGGACAGGATCTGCTAAAGACCGCCATCAACGCCCGGGACCGGCTGCGAAGGAAGCTTTCCATGCAGGCCCAGGAGTACGAAAAGACCCGGGACCGGGATGCCCTGCGCATCAGCGGCGAGCTCATCACCGCAAACCTCTACCGCATGGAGCGGGGCATGGCAAGGCTGGAGGCGGAGAACTACTACGAGGAGGGCTGCCCCAGGCGGGTTATCCCCTTGGATGTGCGTCTATCCCCCCAGGAGAATGCCGCCAAGTACTTCAAGCGCTATAACAAGGCCAAGACGGCGGAAAAGATGCTGGCGCAGCTGATGGCCCAGGGCCGGGATGAGCTTGCCTATCTGGAGAGCGTGCTGCAGGAGATCCAACAGGCGGAGAGCGAGCAGGACTTTAACGATATCCGCGCCGAGCTGACGGAGGGCGGGTACATCCGCTCCCACGGGAGAAAGCAGCCGGGCTTTCAGAGGAAGTCCGAGCCCCGGCACTTTCGCACGGATGCGGGGCTGCTGGTTCTGGTGGGCCGCAGCAACCGGCAAAATGACAAGCTTACCGGCAAAACAGCGGATAGGACAGATTGGTGGTTTCATACCCAGAAGATCCACGGCAGCCATGTGATCCTATGCACCAATGGTGTGGAGCCGGATGAGGGGAGTATTCTGCAGGCGGCCCAGCTGGCGGCATACTACTCCCAGGGCCGGGATGGCGGTAAGGTTGCCGTGGACTACACCCCGGTAAAGTATGTAAAAAAGCCAGCCGGCGCCCGGCCGGGCATGGTGGTCTACACGACCTATCGCACCATTCTGGCCCAGCCGGACGGAGAGCTTGCCCAGCGGCTGGCGGTGAAATAGAAAACCGGCCAGCACGGCAGGGCTGCGCAAAAAACAGACACCCCCTATGTGGTTTTCAAGCCACATAGGGGGTGTTATGCGAAGATATTTGCAAGAGAGCTTTCAGCTCTGCCTCAGGCGAACACCACCTGCACCAGCACCATGTACAGCACCGTGCCCACGCCGATGGACAGCAGGACATTCCGCTTCCACAGGTGCAGGGCCGCCAGCACCGCAATGGAGATTAGCTCCGGCAGGCCGTGGGGGGCGGAGACGACAGAGACGTTCCGCAGGCAGTATACCACCAGCAGGCCCATCATGGCAGCCGGCAGAGTGCGGCCCAGATAGGAGACAATCTTGGGCACCGGACGGTTATCCGGGAAGAGCAGAAAGGGGAGAAAGCGGGTCAGCATGGCCCCCGCCGTCACCGCCAGGGCGATAAGGAGGGCCTGGGTCGTTGTCAATGTCATAGCTTTTTCCTCCCAATAAGCAGCACGGCCAAAACCAGGACCATGGCGGGGATCACCAGCTGATCCGCGCCGAAGACGGCCCGAGCCGCAGCGGTACACACAACGCCGATGATGCCGCTGATGCGGCTGCGGGGATCGGATATCTGCTCAATGAACAGCACCACGAAAAGCCCCGTCAAAGCAAAGTCCAGGCCGGTGGTGTCAAAACGGATAAACTGGCCGGCCAGGGAGCCCAGCAGGGAGCCGCCTACCCAGTAGGCATAGTCCAGCAGGGATATGGCCAGGTAGAAATCCTTCCGGGATACGTCCGGCGGCGGCTCCGCCGAGAAGACGACAGAAAAGGTCTCATCGCTGAGTGTGTAGATTAGGATCGGCTTTGCGCCGCCCAGGCCCCGGTATTTCTCCAGCATGGACACGCCATAAAACAGGTGCCGGGCGTTGACCATAACACTCATGATGAAGGCACCCAAGGGGTCAAAGGCTGAGGTCAACAGGGTGATGGCCGCGAATTGCATGCTGCCGCAGAAGGCAACTGCACTCATGAGCAGCACCCAAGGGGCACCAAAGCCCTTGGATTGCATCAGAACGCCGTAGGCGGCGCCCAGCACCAGATAGCCTGTCAGCACCGGAACGGTGTGGGGAAACGCCGCAGCAATAGCCCGCCTCCAGGCGGAGGTGGTCCGGCCGGAGGCATTGCCTCCGGCCGGACGGTTTTGATTCGTATTAGTCATGGTTATAGTTACACACTGAAAAGAATGTCGGCATAGGTGGGATAGGGCCAGAATTCGGCAGAGGTATAGGTCTCCAGCGTGTTCACCAGGTGGCTGGCCTTGTACTCCAGGGCGTACACCACGTCTCGGTAATACCGGGCGGACTCAATATCCCCCTCAGAGGCGGGGGCCTCCTCCAGGGCCTTGTCCATGGCCCGGGCAGTGTCATACAGCTCGTTATTCAGACCCGACAGCTGCTGCAGCAGCTCCGTCTCGGCGGCACAATCCAGGTACAGGGCCTTTTTGCGCTGCACGGTCTCGGCCAGTTCCCCGGTGTAGCGGGACACGGCAGGGAAGATGTTCCGGCGGATCATGGTCAGCAGGGTATTGGCTTCAATAGCCGTAATCTTGCAGTAGTTCTCCAAATGGATGCCGTACCGGGCGCGCATTTCCGCCTCGGAGAATACATCATGCTTGGTAAAGAGGCTAATGTTCTTAGCGTCGATATAGGCGGGCATGCTGTCCACGGTGTCCCGCCGGTTGCTCAGGCCCCGGCGCTTGGCCTCCTCGGCCCAGGATTCATCGTAGCCGTTGCCATTGAAGATGATGCGCTGATGGGCCTTAAAGGTGTTGTGCAGCAGGGCCTGAAGGGCGGCATTGAAGTCCTCGGCCTGCTCTAAAATATCGGCAAACTGGCCCAGCTCCTCGGCCATGATGGTATTGAGAACGGTGTTAGGGCTGGCGACGGATTGAGAGGAGCCCAGCATGCGGAACTCGAATTTATTGCCCGTGAAGGCCAAGGGAGAAGTGCGGTTGCGGTCGGTGGTGTCCTGGGGGATCTCCGGCAGGTTGTCCACGCCGATCTCCAGCTTCTTCTTGGTCATGTCTACATACGCTGTGCCCCGGATAATGGAATCCAGCACGGCGGTAAGCTCGTCACCCAGGAAGATGGAGATGACCGCTGGGGGCGCCTCGTTGCCGCCCAGACGCAGGTCGTTGCCGGGGTAGGAGACGCAGCAGCGCAGAATGTCCTGATACTCATCCACGCCCTTGATAAACGCCGCCAAAAACAGCAGGAACTGGGCGTTCTGGCTGGGGGTCTTGCCGGGCTTTAGGAGATTCTCACCGGTGTCGGTGGCCAGGGACCAGTTATCGTGCTTGCCGCTGCCGTTGACCCCGGCAAAGGGCTTTTCGTGGAGCAGACACACCAGGCCATGGCGGTCAGCCACCTTTTTCAGCAGTGACATGGTCAGCTGGTTGTGGTCGGTGGCGGTGTTGGCGTCGGTATAAACCGGGGCGATCTCGTGCTGAGCCGGGGCCACCTCGTTGTGCTCGGTCTTTGCAAATACACCCAGCTTCCACAGCTCCAGGTCCAGGTCCTCCATGAATCGGGCGACTCTGGGCCGGATGGCGCCATAGTAGTGGTCATCCAGCTCCTGCCCCTTGGGGGGACGGGCGCCAAACAGGGTGCGGCCGCACAGCTTCAAATCCTCCCGCTTCTGATACATGCTCTTGTCAATGAGAAAGTACTCCTGCTCCGGGCCTACCTGGGGGATCACGTGCTTGGCCTCTGTATTTCCGAACAGGCGCAGGATGCGCAGGCTCTGCTGATCCAGCCGGCTCATGGAGCGCAGCAGGGGAGTCTTCTTATCCAGCACCTGGCCGCTGTAGGAGCAGAATACCGTGGGGATATATAGGGTTTTATCCTTGACAAAGGCATAACTGGTGGGATCCCAAGCGGTGTAGCCCCGGGCCTCAAAGGTGGCCCGCAGACCGCCGGAGGGGAAGGAGGAGGCATCCGCCTCGCCCCGGGACAGCTCCTTGCCGGACAGCTCCATAATCACGGCGTCCTTGCCGGAGGGGGTGATGAAGCTGTCGTGCTTTTCGGCGGTGACACCGGTCATGGGCTGAAACCAGTGGGTATAGTGGGTGGCGCCCAGCTCCGTGGCCCAATCCTTCATAGCCGCGGCGATCTGGTCAGCAATGGAGCGGGGCAGGGTGGTGCCCTGGGTCATGCATTGCCTCCATGCGTTATAAGCGTCGGGGGACAAACGCTGTCGCATTTTGTCCTCATTGAAGACCATGCAGCCAAACAGCTCCGGGATTTTCTTGATATTCTCGTCCATTGCAAACTCCTTTCGCCGCAGGATGCGGCAGTTGTTATAGCACCGCCTGGATTAAGGCGGGTGTTACATATGTTTCGATTACAGCGGCCGCCGCAATCAGCGGCAAAGCCCACCACAGCAGGATCTGCCCACACTGCCTCACAGCGGCACCCACGGAGCCTGTCTGCTTTCCCAGCAGGGCGTCAGACACCGTCCTGCACAGGTACAGGCCCAGTGCCGCAGACAGGATCAGCGCCGGTATCTCAAAAATGCCGTGTGGCAGGATCCCTGTCAGGTACTTCCACAGGGGGATACCCTGGTGGACATAGTATCCGGCAAACAGGCCCAAGGTGGCGCCGTTTACGCCCAGAGCCAGGGCGGGCAGCCGGATAAACGGGAGCAATCCATATACTGTGGCCATGACCATAGCGGATAGGTTGTTCAGCAGCAGCGCAGAGAAAACAACGTTTCCGTCATCACTGGCCATGCCGCTCTGCTGGAGCATTTGGGCAAACTGCTCCACAATGCCGTCCGCCTGCGCAGGAAAGAGCAGGCTACCTATAAAGCTCAGCACAACAATCCCCGCAAAGGCCCATCCGGCGGTAAAGACCACGCTGCCCAGATCCTGCCGGTAAAAGGAGGCGGTACTTCCGTAGATCTGCTTCAGCTTGTACATCAGTTCAGCTTTTCAAGACCTGACCGCAGGCGGCGCAGGGTCTCTTCTTTTCCCAGGATGGCACAGATTTCCACGGCACCGCCGGGGGTTACCAGCTTGCCGGCAGCGGCAATGCGCACAGGCCACATGAGCTTTGCGTTCTTCACCTCCAGCTTTTCAGCCAGGGAAATCAGCCCGTCATGGACGGTCTCCACCGTCCAGGTGGGGAGGGACTCCAGCATGGGAATGGCAGCCTCCAGCATGGCCTTGCAGACCTCAGGATTGGTCTTGGCCTTTTTATTGGTGAAAAATTCCACATCATATTCCGGACAGACATCAAAGAAATCCACCTTCTCGGGAATATCCGAAAGGCGCTCACACCGGGCCTGGAGAAGCCCGGCAATGGCGGCAATGTCAAAATCGCCCTTCACCGTCTGACGGATGTAGGGCTCGGCCACCTTGGCAAAGTCCTCCGGCACCATGGCCCGCAGGTACACGGCGTTGAAGTGGTCCAGCTTGGCCCGGTCGAAAATGGCGGGGGACTTGGAAATACCGGCAATGTCAAAGGCCTTCACCAGCTCCGGTAGAGTAAAAATCTCCTGCTCAGCCAGGTCACCCTTGGGGCTCCAGCCCAGGAGTGCCACATAGTTGAGGATGGCCTCGGTGAGGTAGCCCTCTGCCTTCAAGTCCTCGTAGGAGGGGTCACCATGGCGCTTGGACATCTTATTCTGCGCATCCCGCATCACCGGGGAGCAATGGACATAGGTGGGAATCTCCCAGCCAAAGGCCCGGTAGAGCAGGTCGTATTTGGGGGCGGAGGAGAGATATTCGCTGCCGCGCACCACATGGGTGATGCCCATGAGGTGATCATCGATGACGTTGGCAAAGTTATAGGTGGGCAGGCCGTCCCGTTTCAGGAGCACCTGGTCATCCAGGGTGCTGTTTTCCACGGTGATGTCGCCGAAAATAGCGTCATGAAAGGTGGTGGTGCCGTCCGTGGGGATCTTCTGGCGGATGACGTATGGCTCGCCGGCCTCTACCCGGCGCAGGGCTTCCTCCAAAGGCAGGTCACGGCAGGGATCAGCGGCACGGCCAAAGTCGCCACTGTCCTCCTCGGACTCGGCCTTTTCACAGAAGCAATAGTATGCAGCGCCTTTTTCCACCAGCAGCCGGGCATACTTCTCGTAGGTGTCCCGGCGCTGGGATTGGATATAGGGGGCCACAGGACCGCCCACATCGGGGCCCTCGTCGTGGGTGAGGCCGCACTCGGCCATGGTACGGTAGATTACATCCACCGCACCCTCCACCTGACGGTTCTGGTCGGTGTCCTCAATGCGCAGGATGAAGGTGCCGCCGTGAGAGCGGGCGATGAGCCAGGTATACAGGGCTGTGCGCAGATTGCCTACGTGCATATACCCTGTGGGCGAGGGGGCAAACCGGGTGCGCACCTTGCCGTGGGGAATCTTGGCCTCCATCTGCTCAAAATAGCTGTAATCCAGTTTCATGGCGATCAACCTCCGCAAATTAGTCACATTTATCCATAATAAAAATATACCATACTATTATAAGGTAGCTGCCGAAAAAGTCAAGAAAAAAAGCTTATCCCGTTGCATTTTTGCGGGAAAGGTGATACCATAAACATAATTTGTATAAAATAGGGCTTCGGGCCCGTTTGCGGAAGGAGTAATGAAACATATGGAGAACACAGTGGAGAAGAAAAAGCGGATTTTCAGCGGCATCCAGCCCAGCGGCGAGCTGACCCTGGGCTCTTACATGGGGGCCATCCGTAACTGGGTGGACCTGCAGGATGAATATGATTGCCTGTACTGCATCGTGGACATGCACGCCATCACCGTGCGGCAGGATCCGGCCACCCTGCGCCGGCGCAGCGTGAACCAGCTGGCCCAGTACATCGCCTGCGGCTTAGACCCCAAGAAAAACATTATGTTCATACAGAGCCATGTGCCACAGCATGCGGAGCTGAGCTGGATCCTGGGCTGCTATACCCAGTTCGGCGAGCTGAGCCGCATGACCCAGTTCAAGGCCAAGGCCAAGCAGCATGCAGACAACATCACTGCGGGCCTGTTTACCTATCCTGTCCTCATGGCGGCGGATATTCTGCTGTACCAGGCAGACCTGGTGCCGGTGGGAGAGGACCAAAGGCAGCATGTGGAGCTGACGCGGGACATTGCTCAGCGGTTTAACGGCCTGTACAGCGACACCTTTACCCTGCCGGAGGCATTTATCCCCAAGATGGGCGCCCGGGTCATGAGCCTTGCAAACCCAGAGAACAAAATGAGCAAGTCCGACCCCGATGGGTGCGTTTTTATGATGGACAAGCCCGAGGACATCATGCGCAAGTTCAAGCGCGCCGTTACCGATTGCGAGACGGCGGTGAAGTTTGACAAGGAGAATAAGGCCGGTATCTCCAACCTGCTGACCATCTACTGCGCTGCCACAGGCAAGACCGTTGCCGAGGCGGAGGGGGAGTTCGCCGGCCAGGGCTATGGCATTTTCAAGCCCGCCGTGGGCGAGGCCGTGGTGGAGCTGCTGCGGCCCCTGCGGGAGGAGTCCGAGCGCATCATGAAGGACAAGGCGTACCTGGAGAGCGTTTACAAAGAGGGCGCCGCCCATGCCTCCTACCTGGCCAGCAAGACCCTCAGCAAGGTCCACCGCAAGATCGGCTTTGTGGCGAAATAAAAGTAGAATATTATAATAAGACTGTCGATAAAGTGGTATACTTGCGATAACGGTAAGGAAGGGCGTGTGAGGGAAACCCAAGAAGGGCAACAGAGGGATTTCAATTAGGTATGCCATGCCGGGAAAACCTGGTGGAAATGTGGGAAAGGTCCTGGCATGGCAGGCGGTAGCCGGTGCAGAATAACAAGAATCTTGTTATATACCGTGCTATATCACAAGAAAACTGTTGCAAATGTCACTTAATGGGGGTACACTGTAGGAAACCAGTATGTGACAGAATCGCCACGAAGCGGAGGCCGCAAGGCCGTGAGCCAAACGAAGGAGGGCTACCATGAGCAAAGAGAAGTTCTTCCGGCCGTATCAGTCCGCCTGGGACAAGCGACACCTGAAGCAGTTCGGAACAAAGCTGACGGCCAAACAGGCCGAACGAGTCCGGGCCGCCTGTGACCGTGCAGGGGTAACGCCCTACAAGCTGGTGCAAAATCTTCTGCTGTCCTGGGTACAGAACCAGGAGAACGCCGCCCGGCAAAACGTATACCGGGATGAATTCTATATCCGGAGATAGGCCGCCATGCTGCGCCGTCCCATTGTACCACACGGCGCAAGGGTCAAGACGAGCGGCCATTCGGCCGCCCTTGCGCTCGTGTGATGCGCCCCGGATGCCGCAAACGGCGGCAGAAAGGAGCGCTCGACATGAACGCGAACATTTCCAATGAAGTCCGGCGGGGCATCTACCGCCGGGATGGTTTCCGCTGCGCCCTGTGCGATTCCACGGACGGCCTACAGATTCACCACGTCGTACCGCGTGGCGTGGGCGGCAGCAATTCCCCGATGAATCTTATATGTCTGTGCTGGCGGTGTCACAATGCCGCTCATGGCTCCATGTGCTGCGATGTACCGCCGGACATTTCACCGGATGAATTACGCCGCCTTCACGCCGCGGTAATGGCCGACATGGAGCAGGCCTGCGTGGAATATGTGGCGGACCTCTACGCAGAACAAGGGGAGATATGGAATCCCTGGTGATGGCCCTTCGGGGCCTTTTTTTACGCCGGAAGCCTGCCCGGATGAATCGAGAACAGACAAGCGGTGCGCCCGGCGGGTCCCCCCCCCTCTCGGGCCGTATTTGGTGCGGGGGAGCCAAAGCGGCCCTCGGCTTCGCGCCCCCCCCGCCGGGCGCGCGTCTGCGCTGGCCGGGGACCCCAGCCCCTGGCCAGCACCAGCCGCATTTGATATTCGGCGGCCAGGCATGGCCGCCGCTCGCACGGCCGCCACGCTGTTTTTTGGGGGGGCGGTGTGGCGGCCTGCTCGCCGTAGTGGGGCAGGCTCCAGCGTCTTATATTGTAGGCGGTGGGGCAAGGGGCGGCCCCCCGGCGGGCGTTGGCTCCGACGCTATAGGCTCGACCAGGTGTGCGCACTGGCCGAGTCAGCATGTCTCCGCCCCCGCCGCCGGGGGGCTGCCCCTGCCCGGGATTCAATGCCCCCCCTGCCCCCCCGGAGGGGGGGGACGGCGGCTCGATAACGGTAAGGAAGGGAGTGTGAGGGAAACCCAAGAAGGGGGTCCCTCGCCATTGAAATCAATAGATTCTGAAGCTTTTTTAAAGATTCAAAAGCTTCAGCAGAAATACTTTTTCGACACGCTGATGTTTCCTTGCAAAGGCGGAAAAAATTTGTTATAATCGATAAAAGTGAACGCACAAAAATTCACAGAGAAAGGATTTGGCAACTATGATCTATACCAGCGAAGTACAGCATATGTGCCCCATCGCCAAGGGCGCTTATCACGGCCCCGCTCCTATTCCCGAGGAGGGGAAGTGGGTCCAGGCCAAGGAGATCGGCGACATCTCCGGCTTTACCCACGGCATTGGCTGGTGCGCTCCCCAACAGGGTGCCTGCAAGCTGACGCTGAACGTGAAAAACGGCGTCATTGAGGAGGCTTTGGTGGAGACCATCGGCTGCTCCGGCATGACTCATTCCGCCGCTATGGCATCCGAAATTCTCATTGGCAAGACCATTCTGGAGGCACTGAACACCGACCTGGTCTGCGACGCTATCAATACCGCCATGCGCGAGCTGTTTTTGCAGATCGTATATGGCCGTACCCAGTCCGCTTTCTCCGAGGGCGGCCTGGCAGTGGGCGCTTCCCTGGAGGATCTGGGCAAGGGCCTGCGCAGCCAGGTGGGCACCATGTTCGCCACCAAGGAAAAGGGCCCCCGCTATCTGGAGATGGCCGAGGGCTATGTGACCCGGGTGGCCCTGAACAAGGACGATGAGATCGTGGGCTACGAATTCATCAGCCTGGGTAAGATGATGGACTTCATCAAGAAGGGCGATGACGCCAATACCGCCATGGAAAAGGCCAAGGGCCACTATGGCCAGTTCGATAGCGCCGCCAAGTATGTCGACCCGAGACAGGAATAAGGAGGAGGACGAAATTATGGCACTGTTTGAAAGCTACGAAAGAAGAATCGACAAGATCAGCGGCGTCCTCGCTCAGTACGGCATCGGCTCCGTGGAGGAGTGCCGGGAGATCTGCCGGGCCAAGGGCTTCGATCCCTATGAGATCGTAAAGAGCATCCAGCCCATCTGCTTTGAAAACGCCTGCTGGGCCTACACCGTGGGCGCGGCCATCGCCCTGAAGGCCGGGGTCAAGACCGCTGCCGAGGCTGCAAAGCTGATCGGCGTGGGCCTGCAGTCCTTCTGCATCGACGGCTCTGTGGCCGAGGACCGCAAGGTGGGTCTGGGCCACGGCAACCTGGGCGCTATGCTCCTCAGCGAGGAGAGCAAGTGCTTCGCCTTCCTGGCCGGCCACGAGTCCTTTGCCGCCGCCGAGGGCGCCATCGGCATCGTGAAAAACGCCAACAAGGCCCGCAAGGAGCCACTGCGAGTCATCCTCAACGGCCTGGGCAAGGACGCCGCCCAGATCATCAGCCGCATCAACGGCTTCACCTATGTGCAGACCCAGTTCGACTATTATACCAGCGAGCTGAAGATCGTCCGGGAGATCCGTTATTCCGAGGGGGAGCGGGCCAACGTCCGCTGCTACGGCGCCGACGATGTCCGCGAGGGCGTGGCCATCATGCACCATGAGGGCGTGGACGTGTCCATCACCGGCAACTCCACCAACCCCACCCGCTTCCAGCATCCTGTGGCCGGCACCTATAAGAAGGAGTGCATCGAGCAGGGCAAGAAGTATTTCTCCGTGGCCTCCGGCGGCGGTACGGGCCGTACCCTGCACCCGGACAACATGGCTGCCGGCCCTGCCTCCTACGGCATGACCGACACCATGGGCCGTATGCATTCTGACGCCCAGTTTGCCGGCTCCAGTTCCGTGCCCGCCCATGTGGAAATGATGGGCTTTTTGGGCATGGGCAATAACCCCATGGTGGGCGCCACCGTGGCTGTTGCCGTGGCGGTGGAGGAGAGCCTGAAGTAAGAAAAGCTCCTTCTATTGCTGAACTGAAAGGTAAAAAGAGCTCCTTATCCTGTGCGTGGATAGGGGGCTCTTTCTTTATGCGTGACTATGCTTTTGTCCACAATCCTTTTTGCTCACATTTTGTCCACACAAGTGTAGTGAAGCGAGGAGGAAACAATGGCAAATACTGTAACGGTGCGAAAAAGAAAATCACAGAAGCATGGATTTACCTATGAATATCGGTTTGAAATTGCCTCGGTTGCGGGGAAAAGGCGTTGGATCAGCAAAGGTGGTTTTACAACGGAGAAAGATGCAGTTCGTGCGGGGGTTAAGGCACAAAATGAGTATGAAAATGGCGGAAGGATAATCATCCCGTCAGAGTTAAGCTTTTCAGATTTTTTGGATTATTGGATAGAAAATGACTGCAAGCTGACCCTTAAAGAGACAACTCTTCTTAATTATCATAAAAAACTGAAAAATCATATTAAGCCTGCACTTGGAATATATCGTTTAAGGACAATAGACAAGGATTACTTACAGGGCTTTTTGCAAAAGCTGCATGATAATGGATATTCCAGAAATACAATCCTCACCATAAAGGGCATTCTCACAAAGTGCTTTTCATTTGCCGTGGACCGCAGACTGCTATTTTCATCTCCTGCCTTAGGATTAAAAGTTCCGAAAGGAGAGATGACGGCGATTCCAACTCGCAGCAATCCACGCACTTATTTAAGCATCTCGGATATTGAGAAAATTTTCACACGATTCCCAGAAGGGACTTCCAGTTACATTCCCCTAATGGTGGGTTATCATTGCGGTATGCGTTTATCTGAGACTTTTGCCCTAACATGGGAGCATATTGACTTTGAGCATCGGACAATCAGAATAGAGAGGCAGATTCAATGGCACCAAAATGATCGGAGCAAAGAAGAGAAGGAAAAGCACAACGGAAAAAGTCAGCCGGGGGCAGGTTACTGGTACTTTTCCTCTCCCAAATACAATTCTGTTCGTACTATTGACATGGATGAAACGCTTGCAGTGACATTGGAACGAGAATATGCGAGACAGCTTCGTGCTGAGGAGTATTTTGGAGAGAGGTATATACGCTACTATGAGAATGCCAACCATGTCATAGTCAAGACTCCAAACGAGAATAGGATCATGTTTGTTTGCGTGCGTGAAAATGGAGAATACTATAATTCAAGAAATATGCAGTATACATCGCAGATCATTCATCAGCAACTAAATATTCCGGGGTTTGATTATCACAGCTTAAGACATACACATGCAACTATGCTGTTGGATGCAGGTGCGCCGCTGAAGTATATTCAATATAGGCTTGGGCACAAGAATATAGATATTACGCTGAATGTATATCAGCATTTTACGGAATCCTCTCGTATACAGGGGAATGAGAGATTAAACGGTATGTTTCTCGATACTTAATGATATAAAAATCGGAAATGCCAGCATTTTGCTGGCGGTTTCCTTTTTAATCAGCGTTACTAATATCGCTTTTGCAGTTGGTGCATTTACGCAGCACATAATCGGTTATAAATTGTTATCCTTGTTGTCGACGGTTTTAAGCACGCCCCCTATTTCAATGCCCATTTCATTGGATAAAAGTCGGCAAATCAATGCACTTACACTTTCGCCCTTGTTTTTTGCGTAGGCCTGGATTAACTCACGCTGCCCCTTTTTTACCCTAAGCTTAATGTCATCGTAATTGTTCTTAATGTACTTATTTACACACTGCTGCTGTGCTTTACTTACTGTAGGCATTTCATTTCCTCCTTATTAAACTGGTGATTTTCCTACAACTATACTATATACATTTATACTATTGGGTGCAATAGTCGAATTGCATAAATCTATTGGGTACAAATTAGTTACTTTGTCAATTGACTATTGGGTACAATAGATATATATTAATAGCATAGAGGATAAATCCTCCTACTAAAACGCGAAAGGAGCAAAAACAATGTCTACAAACGATCTGGTCATGAAGGTGGAGAAGCTGAAGGAACTGGAGGAGCTTTTGGAAGAAGTCAAGACGGAGGCGGAAAGTGTCCGGGATGAAATCAAGCAGGAGATGCTGACGCAGGACACGGAGGAGCTGGAGGCAGGACAGTACATCATCCGTTGGACTTCTGTGCTCACCAACCGCTTTGACACTACCGCATTCAAGAAGGTGCTGCCCGATGTGTATAAGGCGTACACCAAGCAAATCACCAGCCGGAGGTTTACCATCGCATGAGAAAAGCCCCTTGCCTGACTGCCGACCAAAGCTTACAGGCAAAGAGCTTCACACCAACTCACAACGGAGCGGGCATGGTTATTATACTGTGTCCGCTCCCCGAAATCAAGGAGGAAATGACATGAAGGAACTAACCAGCTATAACCGCGTGGCGGGGTATCTTAACAAGATATTTGACCTATTGAATGACGCCTATTTTGAAAGTGCACTTTCAAGACCTACTATTACCATCCAGTCCACACCGAAAGCCTACGGGCATTTTTCACTGCGGAAAGATACCTGGCTATCCAAAAACGGCGCAACTCACGAGATCAACATTGGGGCAGGGACGCTCTCTCGCCCCATCGAAGAAGTGACGGCCACGCTGCTTCATGAGATGGTGCATTACTACAACTGCGAAAATGGCGTGCAGGATTGCAGCAGAGGGAACACCTACCACAACCGCCGATTCAAGGAGTGCGCGGAAAGCCATGGCCTATGTGTGGAGCACAGCGACAAATACGGATGGTCTCACACTACGCCCAGTGACGGCTTATTGGAGTTTGTGCTGAACAATGACCTGACAGATATTTTGCTGAATCGGAATGAATACGGCGGCTTTCACATGACGGGAACGGGCGCGCATAGCGGCGCGGCAGGAGCCGCAACACTCCGCACATCCAGTACAAGAAAATATGTGTGTCCCTGCTGCGGAAACTCCGTCAGAGCGACAAAAGCGATCAACATTGCCTGCCTGGACTGCAACCGGCAAATGCTTGAAGTGTAGATTTCAAAAACCGGCGAGGGAGGAGCGATCTTCCCTTGCCGGTGTCAGAGAGTTCCTAAAAGTCCAGAAATACGAACAGTGAAACCTAAATATTGATAGCAATCCTCACCTATGCCCAGCAAAAACGAACTTTTGAGGACAATAATACGAACTGACAGGAGGCGTGATACAATGAACAAAAAGACAGCGGCACTAACCACAGGGCAGTACAATGAGATAATAGGAACTATGCGGAGAGGATTTGCGGGTTGCCGACCCAATGAACGCATAGCAACGGCACTTGTTTTGGAGGGGAATTTAGGGTTGCGCATTAGCGATGTGTTGAGGCTGCGACTGTGTGATATTGTTAGAGATGGGGATAGGTACAGATTGGAGATTGTGGAGCAAAAAACAGGAAAGTGCAGAGCGTTCACTGTACCATTGGTTATTCAGCAGTATATTGAAAATTATAGTCTAAGAAACAACATTCGGAAAGAGGAACGGTTATTTCCGATTACAGAACGGGCGGTCCAAAAGCAATTGGCCATTGTGTGTGACTATTTGGGATATAAAGGAATTAGCACGCATAGTTTTCGTAAATGGTACGCTACAGAGATATACAAAGCGAATAACTACGATATTACGCTTGTACAGAGATTGCTGCAGCATAGCTCTACTGCGGTCACGCAACGGTATATAGGCATAGAACAACAACGGATAGAAGCGGCAATCGCAGGACATACATATCTGCTTTAAAAATAGCAACTCCCCGACATGTCTACAGTGTGTAGATACCGTCGGGGGGTTACTTTTTACTGATTTTCCTTTGCCATGTGTTCTATGGCAAATTGGACACATTGGACTATGAACTCGCTTCGGCTCAAATTATTCGCCGCCGCTAATGTGTCAACATTTTTCAGCATTTCATGCTCCATTCTTATGGTGAACTGCTCTTTTTTATATTGCTTTGGCGTAAATTGTACCATATCATCACCTCTTATCACTTGACGATATGGTATCCCAGATGTTATATTAAATATAGGATTGAAATTCAACCTGCATTACAATTTGCATGGAAGGAAGGTATATATGATTCAAAAAGAAACTTATACTTTGAACAACATAAATCCGGATATATGTGATGGGGTAATCTTGTGTGCTGGCCGTGAGGCATTGGAAGCAGAACACAAATATGGAGGTCGTATTACATGAAACAGATTACTGCAAGAAAAATATTTGCCCTTCTTCTAAGCTTTGTGGGAATTCTTTTTTTGGCTACTTCTTGTGCTAAATCTAATGCCAAGCACGAGAGCTATGGTTCAAGCAAAGAGACGGGTACGGAGATCTTGTCTGCAGCGGGTTTATCAGAATATGAAATAGAAAAGTATTTCGATTCTTTTGCAGACTTCTTTTTGCCTGACGATTATTTACGGTTGTACGAATTGGCGGAAAGAGAATCTGCAACTCCCCAGCGCTGCTTGAGCCATTCGTTGTTTTTGGCAGAGCAAGATTTTTCAACGTATAATTCCAAAAACAAAAAAGGTGTTCTTATGGATACTTCGGGTAATATTATCAGGGAATGCCCGTTATTACCAGATTATCCGTATGCCATTGGAGCTTTTTTTCTTATGGACAATGGAAATCCTATGCAATATGATGTTTTAAATGAATCCGGAGTCGTTGTTAATGCTGTCGAAATAGATGGCAACCCATCAATTGTTGCTGATTTAGGAAACGGCTATTACCTACTGGTCACCGTTCGAAATCTTTCGAGGTCAAGCTACGATCTATATATTTTTCACCCTACGGGAGATTGCTTTCCTGTGATGCTTCCTAGCGGATATTGGAATGCTGACATAAGTATGAATATATCTGATGAAGATCAAAAATATGTCATTGATGCAACTTTTGGGAATGTAGCAGAGGACAAGTTTTCCATTTTATATAGCAGATATATGGTACAATCCAAGGTTACATGTGCATACTATTGCGACATATACGGGAATATACTGATAAATCTCTCCAGCGACATAACAAACTACAACGTTTTCGAATGTGGTGATTTTTCTGGAGGGCAAGCTACAATCAAGTTGTGGGGAGCAGATATCTGTCGGTACGCCGCAGTCATTGATGAAAATGGCGAATTTGTGAGAGAGCCAACTCCGCTGACGTAACCCAGAAATTCTATGCTATTTTTCTGCCAAATTGATAATAAACAGGCCACGAGGATTCATCATCCCCGTGGCTTGTTTCTTGTCATTGTCTCACTTTATTTGTGTAGAAATCTTGTCCTGAATAAGTTTTAACGGATTGGGCAGGTAGTCAACCTCCGCCTTTGCTGGAATAAACGCATAGGGGAAAATCCACTTATTTTTAATAAAGTTAATCGCATAGCGATGTACCGGTGCATGGATTGGGCTTTGTGACATCATCTTTTTTCAAATATAGGATAACCCCATATTGATTCATCAGCGCCTCTTGCTGCGCTTCATCTGCATTTACGCTTGCTTGTTCGAGGCTCGGCAGACCAATCGCCCGGCTAAAAGAGGAGATATCTCCGCCTGTCATTTTTAAGCAAGGAGTTGGAATGCCGTTTACCGGACAGGGAAAAAGTGTTACCTGCGCAAGGCCGCACTCTCGGGCTGCTGCCTTTATTGCGCTGATTTCATCTAACGAAAACCCCATGACAGAAAAAATGCTTTCCTGAGATTTTTGGACTTGCTTGATTATATCTGCAGCACAATCAATACCCGTTTTCATTTTTTCCTTTGTGAGCCAATCTAAATTGCTTGACTCTACCGCCAGCTTGCTCATGCCGACCACTAAGCCTATCGGCAACTTGTCCATTTGAATACACCCTCTTTTTTTCGTCAAAGCTTTCCTAAAAGACCGCTTTCGCAAACTGTGGCATGCGGATTGTATTTTTCTACCAGTGTGTCCAGAAGTATCCTGTTCCCGGCGGACATTTGCGGGCTACATGTGATCTCCATTTCCTCAAAAGCCTCCGGTGCAATATCAAGGTTATAAAATCTGAATGGCGGAATTTCAATCCCGTGCAACAATTTATTGGCTGTCAGATTGAATTTCAACTCCATTGTTCCCACATCAGATTTGAAATCAAAGGGGATAAATGTCATAATATACCGCCATTCTTTTTGAAATGACCAGTATGTGTTTTTATGCCGCCCCAATTTGTTCAGCTCTAATGTCATTTTGTTGCCTTCAATATGAGAAATCACTGGCTCCAGCTTTTCAATCTCATTCGTGTATGTAACCTGTTCGAGGATTTTTCCACCAAAGGCTTGGACTGAATAGTATCCTTTATCCATTAGCTCTGACATATCTAAAAATGTGGGCAATTTTCCGTTGAGCGATTTCATATCTACTGCGTTCAAACCGATTTTTTCAACAATATCCGAGCCTTTTGTTCCGTGCCACACAAATGGGTTCTTCCTCATTTTGATTCGGACTCCCGCTCTTGGATCGGTGTACATTCTCCACATGGGAATGCTCTCATCAGATTCTTCTGTCCAAGAACTGATAAACACAAACTTTCCCAAATTCTCTACATCTGCAGTTTTTTGTTCCTGCAAGTCATCCATCTTATCCAGCGGATTAAGACGAATTTGCCTTGACTTCAATATCAACGCAAGGCTTTCGAGAGAAGTGTATCTGTATAGGTACTCAATATTGCTCATTTATCGGCCTCCATTTTAAATATACGGCATTCTCTTAGTGTGCTTCGACGCTGAATGAGTTTTACACACCTAAATTATACAATATTTCGCCCGAACAATAAAGATGTTTTTCAAAAATATATAAATTGTTTTCGATATATACGGATTTTTGACAATATCTTTTCAAAACCGGATTTTTTGAGCGCTTATAAGATAGGGTAAACCGTCTGGCACAGGGGATAAAAGAATAAAGATCACGAGGACATTACATCCCCGTGGCTTGTTTTTTGCTTGCCCAATATCGGGATTAGCGGTATAATAAAAGAAAAGGGGAGAGCGTATGAGTTGTGAAAACCGAACCTATTTGTCTCATGTCTTAGAGTATGAAAAAGATATTGAGCCATATGGCTATATACATATTTATGCTGGCGTGGGAAGTGGTAAGAATACATATATTTCCCATATGATTACGGGATTTCAAGGCGATACCGAAACGGGCGAAAAATTTGTTCCTCGTAAAACCGTTCTGCTTGTCACATCTCGCAGTGTTAAGGTCAAGGAAACATTAAAAGACAAGGTGGTTATTAATGAGATAAAGGACAAAGCCGCTACCGGAGGGAATATGTCATGGGAAGTCTATGAGAAGGGCGATACAGAAACAAGCGAAAAATACCACTACACAATAGATGATCCGGATCACGATATTCTTAATTACCAGTACTATGGGAAAAGCGTTGTTTGCACAAATGCGTATATCAAATCCTATATAAATGGGACATACGACCCCGAAAATATTACAACGCACCTCTGGGAGCATTTTGATGTATTGGTTATTGATGAGGCGCATGCCCTTATAAATGATGCGACTTACCAGGATGCACCATTTGCGGTATGTGAGCTTGCCAGATATATTCTGGAACAAAATAGACTGGCAGATGAGAATCCAGAGATTCGGCGTCCACGGTGCCAGAAAGTGATTATGATGACGGGGACACCTAATCCATTGGCAAAATTAAAAGTAGGTGATTTTGAACCTCATGTTGTAGATTGCTTCGATAAATGCTTTAATGTAGTCCCCCAATACATTCAGATATGCTCCAAAGCCCAGGCGGAAGAGCGCGCAGCGAGAATGATTCAGAGGAATATCAAGTTTATCTACTTTGCTAATACTGTGGATGATACAATAGAAAAATATAGGAAATGGTCATCTACGGGAAAGAAGATTGCCTTTTCTTTTTCGGGCGAGAAGAGTGATTTTGAGAAGCTGGATGAATTTGAACGCAAAATTTTAGACAGAACAAACGAGGGTCTTGAAAATAGTTGTGTGCCGCAGGAATTTTCCGCATTAGTTACAACATCCAGAAATAAGGAAGGAATCAACATTCTGAATGAGGACATCCGCTATATGTTTGTGGAGACCCACAATATGGATGACATAATTCAAATGGCGGGCCGAGTAAGGAGCGGCTTACACTATCTGTATATTATTGCCGATGCAAAGCAGTTTCACATCCCGTTTAGCGAGCATGAGATTGGAATCTCGAAAGAAATTGCGTGTTCATCAGAGACTGTATGTGGCGGGATCAACACCTATCTGCAAAAATTATGTGAAAAAGAAGGTGTCGCTGAATACTATGACGATATTTCTGCGTCATCTTCGCCCAAAAGCGAGAAAGTGAAAGAACTTCAGTCCTTCGTTGAAAAAAAGTTTCCCTATATTTTATTCAGTCCAATTTACCATAGATTTTTCTTTTATGAACAGAAATATTATGGAGAGAAATTGGCTGCCTCATATAGAAAGTTGTTTTCCTCAATTCGAGATGACGAATATACTTCTTCTGGAGATAGATTGTTTGAATATCATTATTACTTTTCTTCAGAGGTGTTCCCTACATCGTGGACGATGTGCTCAATTTATGGGAAAGAGCGGGCAGAGGAGTTGCTCGACGAGTATATAGGACAAACGGGAGAAAAAGTTATATCCATAGATGAGATTCCTGCATTGCTTGCTAAGATCAACGCACAGTTAGGTACGGAGTATGTGCAGATTAAATCAGCGTTTGAAGCTATTCACCAGGGGAAATACTTGTGCAATGTCATTACCTATAATAGAGCGGCTTCAACATATTACGAGAGGAAGCTGATCAATCGGGCCATACACAGCGCGTATCGGGAGCAATATAAACGCGAGAAATAGATCAAAACAGATATAGACTTGTAGGAAAAAGAGGCTCTTTAATACCCATGGAGTATATTCCTACAATAAACTGCTAAAAAACAGCCGATATGATTCTAAAATAGCCGATAGATATTTTTGCCGGGTCTTGTAATTATGTAAAAGTATGATATTATATAAATATGTCAAATTGGATTGAGGACAAATTCTTGTCCACACTTTGTCCACATGCAGTGCAGCAATAGAGAATTGGCTGTACGAAAAAGATAAGAGAGCCAAGAAAACCAGGCAATAAGAAAGAGCGATGATGGGCTTTTTGGGCATGGGCAATAACCCCATGGTGGGCGCCACCGTGGCCGTTGCTGTGGCGGTGGAGGAGAGCCTGAAGGGCTGATTTCTGCTTAATAATTTTGCAAAGGTCCTGCCGCGTTTGCGGCGGGGCCTTTGTGCTTTGCGCATAGATTCTGCGCTACAGCGGTTGACTTTTCGGGTACAGAGTGTATTATATATAATAAGTGAAAATGAATGCGGAAATTCAACTACTATAGGGAGATGGAAAAATGAAGAGAAAAGGGAATTTTGGCGGCATTTTTGCCATGGTGCTGATTCTTGTGCTGACATTAGTCCTTAGTGTGGGCAGCATGTCGGCGGCGGAGCCGACCATCGTTGACTCCAGAAACTGCGGCAAAGATGGGAGCAACGTCACTTGGACGCTGGACAGCGCGGGCCTGCTGGCCATCTCCGGTACGGGAGAGATGGCGGACTATGAATCTAAAACCGATTCTGCCAGCGGAGAGGAAATTACCACTGCCCCGTGGGGAAACCAGGCAAAGACAGTTGTGATCGGGGACGGCGTGACCGGCATCGGGGCCGCGGCATTCTACGGCTGTTCGGGTTTGACCAGCGTGACCATGGGCAGCAATGTGACCGACATTTGGGACGGCGCATTCAGCGGCTGCACGGGCCTGACCGGCATAGTGCTCCCCGGCAGCGTGACTGGCATCGGGGAGTATGCCTTTTCCAACTGCGAGAGCCTGACCGCCATAGAGATCCCAGCGGGCGTGACCACTTTGGGCAACAGCGCATTTTTCGGGTGCGATAACCTGAAGGAGGTCCGCTACAACGCCAGGGCGGCAGCGAATCTGACTGGCTTGAGCGGTGCATTCCGCAGTGCCGGAGCCTCCGTGGGCGGGGTGAAGGTGATATTCGGCGAAAGCGTGGAGAAGATCCCCAGCAACCTTTTCTGCAACTGTGAGAGCCTGACCAGTGTGACCATCGGCAGTAATGTGACCAGCATTGGGGACAATGCATTTTTGGACTGCAAGGGCCTGGTGGAGATTAACTATAACGCCAGGGCGGCAGAGTGCACGGAGGATTCGTTCGGCTCCGGCGATGGGCTGAAGGTGACGTTCGGAGACAGCGTGGAGCGCATTCCCAACTGCATTTTCCAGGATTGCCCGGGTCTGACCAGTGTGACCATCGGCAGCAGCGCGACTACCATCGGGCATTATGCGTTCAACCGCTGCACGGGCCTGACCAGCATCAAGATCCCGGAGAGCATGACCAACATCGGGTATATGGCTTTTTCGGGCTGCACGGGCCTGGCTGACGTATATTACGGCGGCAGCGAGAGACAGTGGAATGCCATTACGATTGACGACGGCAATGACAGACTCCTGCAGGCGAACAGGCATTGCGAAGGCAAAGAGACCCCGGTGCCCCCCACCGCGAAGCCCAGCTATGTGGGCGCCAGTGGCAAGCCCTATATCTATTGGAGTGCTGTGGACGGAGCCAGCCAGTATGAGGTGTACCGCAGCGGCAGCAGCAATGGCACATATGAATACGTTGGCACCACCACGGCCACAAATTATACCGATAACAAGGCCAACGCCGGATACACCTATTACTACAAGGTGAAGGCTTTGGCTGCCGATGGCACCGACTCCTCCCTCAGCGCCGCAGTGGCTATCACCTGCCGCTGCGCAAGACCTGTGGTGACACCGGACTATCTGACCTCCACCGGCAAGCCCTATATCTATTGGAGTGCTGTGGACGGAGCCAGCCAGTATGAGGTGTACCGCAGCGGCAGCAGCAATGGCACATATGAATACGTTGGCACCACCACGGCCACAAATTATACCGATAACAAGGCCAACGCCGGATACACCTATTACTACAAGGTGAAGGCTTTGGCTGCCGATGGCACCGACTCCTCCCTCAGCGCTGCGGTGGCCATCACCTGCCGCTGTGCAAGACCGGTGGTGAAGACAGATTACTGGGCGTCTACCGGCAAGCCCTACATCAAGTGGGATGCTGTGGATGGAGCCGGCAAGTACTATATATACCGCAGCGGGACCAAGAACGGCACCTATACACTCCTTGGCACCACCACAGCCACAAATTACACCGACAGCAAGGCCAACGCGGGTTACACCTATTACTACAAGGTACAGGCCATCAGTTCGGCATTGACAATGGCTAAAGTATATCTGTCTCCCAGCAATCAGACCGACAACTGCTATGCCTACGGCAATACCAACGAGGCCGTCCAGTGCGGCAAGATCGCGGATAGCTGCCGCATCGCCCTGGAGCGCAGCGGCGTGACCGTGCAGGTGGGGCACATGCCCTCCATGCAGGACAAGTGCAAGGAATCCAATGCCTTCGGTGCGGATCTCCATGTGCCCATTCACACCAACGCCTTTAACGGCACGGTCACCGGCACTCGCATGTTCTGCCTTAACAGCAGCGGTGAGGGTATGAAGGCTTGCGAGGCCATTTTCGCCTGGCTGGCCCCCATCACCCCCGGCACCAGCGAGAATATCCAGGTGGATGCCTCCCTGTACGAGGTGCGGGTGCCCAGCGCTCCCACGGCCTATGTGGAGTGCGAGTTCCACGACAACGCCACCACGGCCAAGTGGATCGTGGAGCACACGGTTGACATCGGCGAGGCCATCGCCCGGGGCATCTGTGACTATTTTGGCGTGACCTACAAGGAGAAGGAGCAGCCCGAGTCCGCAGCCTCCACCGACAAGCTCTACCGGGTACAGGAGGGTGCGTTCGCCAACCGCCCCATTGCGGAGGAAAAGAATACTGCCAACTCATCCCTCAGCGCCACCGTCGCTGCTACTTGCCATTGCGCAAGACCTGTGGTGAAACCGGATTATCTGATCTCCACCGGTAAGCCTTACATCAAGTGGACGGCAGTGTCCGGGGCCAGCAAGTATGAGGTGTATCGCAGCGGCAGCAAGGACGGCACCTATACCCTCCTGGGCACCACCACGGCTGCCAACTATACCGACAGCAAGGCCAATGCCGGCTACACCTATTACTACAAGGTGAGGGCCATCAGCAAGGTGAGGAGTACTGCCAACTCCTCCCTCAGCGCCACCGTCGCTGCTACTTGCCATTGCGCAAGACCTGTGGTGAAACCGGATTATCTGATCTCCACCGGTAAGCCTTACATCAAGTGGACGGCAGTGTCCGGGGCCAGCAAGTATTATGTGTACCGCAGCGGCAGCAAGGACGGCACCTATACCCTCCTGGGCACCACCACAGCCACTAATTATACTGATAACAAGGCCAACGCTGGCTATACCTATTACTACAAGGTCAAGGCTGTTAGCAAGGTGAGCAGTGGCGCCAATTCCTATTACAGCGTGGTCATTGGGGCTACCTGCCATTGTGCAAGACCCAGCGTGAAGATCACAACCTCCAACGGCAGCCCCAGGCTGACCTGGAACGCCGTGACCGGTGCCAGTCAGTATGAGGTGTACCGGGCCACATCTAAGAATGGCTCCTACACGAAAATGTTCACTACCAGCAACCTGAGCTACACCAATACCTCTGCCAAGGCCGGTACCACTTATTATTACAAGGTGAAGGCGGTCAGCAAGGTGAAGAGCACAGCCAACTCTGCTTTCAGCACTGTGGTGAGCATCAGAGCCAGGTAAAAAAAGACATTCGCCATATAGGCGATGCATCCGGTAAGGCGAAAGAAGACACTCAAAATAAACTGCGCCCCATTTGTTAGACAAGTATGATAAAACGCTTGTGTTAGGAAATGAGGGGGAGGGTATGGGCGATTTCATTCAATACATACCTCGATTTCTTCAACAACCGCCATCCGGCTGCCCTTTGGACAGCAAAAGCCCAGTTCGGTACAAGACCGAACTGGGCTTTTGTTGGGTATACTCTTTTTTGCGTCTGCTTTCCCTTGCCGGACGCACCCTACTTTGTTGTGGGGCTGCTCCTCCTTCGAAATCAGGCGATTTCGTCGGTGCGGTAGATGAATTTCACCTGACCTTCGGCGTCATCGCTGATACCGGCAAAGCTGCGGTAGTCCTTGGAAACATCGATGGTGGCTTGCACCCGGGCGGATAGGTCGCCCACATCATTTTGGAGCAGATTTACAAGCTTCTGAATTCCGTCACGGTTGAATTGCTGCAGGCCCTCGGACAGCTGCATGGCGCCGTCCTTCAGCTGCGTCACGCCGCTGACCAGGGCGGGGGTGCCGTCCTGCAGCTGCAGCACGCCGTTATAGAGCTGGGCCGCGCCGGCACGCAGCTGGGCAGTGCCGTCCTTCAGTTGATCGGCCCCGGCATAGAGGGCGTTGGCGCCTGCGGCGGCGTCATCTACACCGCCGGTGTAGGTCAGCAGACCCAGGTAGAAGGTGTTGTAATCATCCAGGGAGGCCTTCAGAGCGATGAGGGTTTGGGCGCCTTCGGACGCCTTCTTCAGTTGGCTCTGCACAGCGTCAGAGGCCATGTTTTCGGAGATGGCCTTCTGCACCTGCAGCTCCGTCTGCTGCTGAATGGTGGCCTGAATGGCTTCCGTCTGCAGCTGCGCATCGGTGTTTTCGGTGATGGTGGCCTGCACGGCCTCGCTGCTTATCTGCGTGTCGATGTTCTCAGTAATTTTAGATTGCACAGCCTCGCTGGCCATTTGTGCAGAGACGTTTTCGGCAATCTTGGATTGCACGGCCTCGCTGCCCATCTGCGACTGGATGGCGGCATTTACGGCATCCTGGGTCTGCTGGGGAATTATCCCGGCGGCCACGGCGGTGTCATAGTCTGCCTTGCTCATGTTAGCGGCAGCCTGGATTACCTGCTCGGCCACCTGCTGCTGCACGGTATCGGTCACTGTGGCGGTGACCTGCTGCTGCACGGCTGCTGTTACCTCTTTCGTCACCTGCTGGCGGACGGCGGCGGCCACTTTCGTCTCGACCTGCTGGCGCACGGCCTCGGTGACCTTTTGGGTGATGACCGGCCGCTGGGCCTCCACAGCGTCTGTGACCTGCTTCAGAGCCGTCTCGTACACGGTGGTTTCATCCAGGGATTTGATCAGGGTGTTCAGCTCCCCGGCATAGTTTTCAATGGTCAGATCCGGCACGTTAAGGCCCTTAGCCCGAATTTGTGTAGCGGCGGTCTCCAGGAGGGAATTGAATACCTGCTTTGCACCGCTGTTCAGGGCCTCACTGTTGGCGGAAAGGGTGTTCAGCCCGCTGGACAGGTCTGCAAGGCCTGCCTTCAGCTGCGCTGCCCCGTCGTCCACGGAATCGGCGCCACTCTTGATAGCTGCTGCGCCTTGGGCCAGCTCTTCTACGCCAGACACCAGCTCACCGGATTTATCCAGCAGGGTGGACAGGCCCTCATATAGGGCGGAGGAGCCGTTCAGCAGCTGATCCATAGCGCCGGTCAGCTGATCCAGGGCAGAGGTGCTGTCCAGGGAGGTGAGATCCACGTCACCCAGCTGGCTGAACAGATCGTTGCAGGCCAGGGTTACGGTCATGCCCAGGGAGAAGTTGGTCACGTCGGCGGTGATCTCCACGCTGTCGGGGATGGAGAGATCATCCCGGCTGAGGTTTAGGTTCTCCTGCAGCCCCGGGAAGGCCAGGCCCACCACCACGGTACGGTCACCGTCATTAACCAGCTTGCCGTTGGTGATCTGCACATTTTGGAAGGTATCGTTGTCCAGGATCATACCCGTGAGCATGGCGAAGGGGACATAGATCCGCTGATTCACACCGTTGATCTGAACGGTCTCGTACTGACGATTCTCGTAGTCAAAGCGGATGGTCACCTTGCCGCTCTTACCCTTGAGCTCCTCGGGGGATATGGACTTCCCATCCAGATAGTAGCGCACGGACAAGCCCACAGGCAGTTCCTTTTGGATATTGCCCTGGTAGTAGATGTCATTGCCCTGGGCATCCCATACGGTCATGTTGTCGCCGTTTATGGTGTAGGATTCATCGCCCTTGACATTTTCAATGTCACTCAGATCGGACTTGTCCGCAACAGATGCACTGCCCAGTTCATTTTTTAGCCAATCGCTGACGATAATCTTCTTTACGGAGCCGTCGGCGCCGGTCAGGACGTAAACGGTCTCATCCTTGGAGATTTTCTGCTGCAGCTCGGCTGCCTGCTGGGCAGCGGAGACGGGCTGATCGTCCGCCTTCTTGGAGCTCGCCTGGGCGAAGGCCATGCCTGCACCGCCCAGACATAGGGCAGCACACAGGCAGATGGCAAGTATTTTTTTAGTGGTTTTACTCATGCTCGATTACCTCCTTGGCTTTTTTGCCGCACGGGATATGACGCATATCCAAAGTTGTTTTGCAAATCACAGTGTCCAGCAGCATGAACATGGCCGGCAGCACGAAGGTCACCAGCAGCATACTGATGACGGCGCCCCGGGCAATGAGCATGCACATGGAGCTGACAATTTCAATATCGGAATACAAGGCCACGCCGAAGGTAGCGGCGAACATGCCCATACCGGAGACAAAGATGGAGGGAATGGAGGTGTACAGTGCCGTCCAAACAGCGTCCTTCTTAGATTGACCGGCGATGCGCTCGGCCTTGTAACGGGTGGTCATGAGGATGGCGTAGTCCACGGTGGCGCCCAGCTGAATGGTGCTGATACAGATGGGCGTGATGAAGGCCATGCTCTGGCCCAGATAGTGGGGCAGGCCCAGGTTGATGAAGATGCCCAGCTCAATGACGGCAATGAGGACCACCGGCAGGGTCAGGCTCTTTTCCACCAGCAGGATGATGATGAAGATGGCCAGAATGGAAACCGCCGTAACAACGGCGAAATCGTGGTCCGTTGTCTCGATCATATCCTTCATGCAGGGAGCCTCGCCGATGATCATGCCGCCTTTGTCATAGCTTTTCAGAATGGTGTTAAGGCTTGTAATTTGGTCATTGACCTCATCACTGGCGGGGGCATACTCAGAGTTGATGAGCAGCAGCTCCCAGCGGTCGCTCTCCAGAATATCTTTAATGCTGTCCGGCAGCACCTCCTGAGGCACCCTGGAACCGATGACCGATTCCAGGCCCAGGACATATTTTACGCCGTCCACCTGGTCCATCTCACTTATCATACTCTTGACGGCTTTGGGGGAGAGGCCTGCGTCTACCAGCACCATATGGGTGGAGGCGATGTCGAAATCCTCCTGCAGCTTAGAGTTAGAGATGACATAATTCATATCCTCAGGCAGGCACTGGCCCATGTTGTAATAGACCTCGTCGTTGGCCTTTTCATAGCCGTAGTAAGCCGGCGCAATAAGCAGGGCAAAGACAACCAAAAACACGGGGAAGATCTTCACCAGCTTCTTGGAAAAGCCTCGCATATCGGGGATGATGGAGCGGTGCTTGGTCTTCTGCAGGGGTTTATCCAGCACCAGGATCATAGACGGCAGCACGGTGACGCAGCCCAGCACGCCCAGCAGCACGCCCTTGGCCATGACGATGCCCAGATCCCGGCCCAAGGTAAAGCTCATAAAGCACAGAGCGATGAAGCCGGAGATAGTGGTGACGGAGCTGCCGATGACGCTGGTAAGGGTATTGTGGATGGCGCTGGCCATGGCGGCCTCTTTATTCTCACACAGGGGCAGCTGCTCGTTGTAGCTGTGCCAAAGGAAAATGGAGTAATCCATGGTCACGGCCAGCTGCAGCACAGCGGACAGGGCCTTGGTGATGTAGGAGATCTCACCCAGGAAGAAGTTGGTGCCCATATTCAGCAGGATCATAGCGCCGATGGAGGCCAAGAATACAAAGGGGATCAGCCAGCCATCCAAAAACAGCAGCATGGCCACGCACGCCAGAGCCACGGCCAGCGCCACATAAATGGGCTCCTCCTGCTCGCACAGATCCTTCAGATCCACCACCAGAGCTGTCATGCCGGACACGAAGCACTGCTTGCCGCAGATGGTGCGGATCTGCTTCACAGCCTCCATGGTGACATCTTCAGAGGTGCCGGAGTCAAAGAACACGGCCATCATGGTGGAGTGGTCTGAGTTAAAGGCCTGGTAGACCTTGTCCGGCAGCATCTCCATGGGGATGGAGAGATCAGCCAGAGAGTCGTACCAAAGGACGGTGTCCACATGGTCCACCTGCTCCACCTGCTGCTTTAGGGCTGCCACATCCTTGTTGGGCATATCCTCAAAGATCAAGAACGTGAAGGCACCCTTGTTGAAGTCCTCCAGCAATTCATTTTGCCCGACGACCGTGTCCATATCCTCCGGCAGGTAGGTCAGCATGTCGTAGTTGACACGAGTGGCCGCCATGCCAAAGGCCGAGGGCACCAGCAGGGCTACGGTCAAAATCAAGATCAGAATACGGTGTTTGACCACCGCTTTTGCAAAACGCATTTACGATTCCTCCCATTCTTCATAGTCATCCGAAACAATCACATCCGGCTGTTGGTTGTCCACGATCTTCACCATGCTGATGGCAACGCCCAGGCTCAAAAGCCCCTCAGACACGAATGAGATACCCAGCAGCACCGTAACGGCCCGAGCGGCTGCCACGGGACATAGAGTGATGAGCAGACCGATGAGGGCCGTGAGCCCGGCCAGCACCAATGTCACCCACCATTGGCGGATGCCGAAGGCCTTGGCGTCCAGCGCCGTTCGGATCTTGAACAGGCTGTCGGCCATAATGCAGATGCCGTAGGCCACACAGAGGAACGCCACAGCGTCCTTGTGCCGGATGAGGGTGATGATGCCCAGCACGCACAGCAGCACGCCAAACTGCAGATCGTACTGAAAGGCCAAGCGAAACAGGTCCCGAGACCAATAGCCCACCAGCTTGATGATGCCGAAGACCAGAATGGCGATGCCGAAGAAGATACCAATAAAGGATTGGGACGGCGTGGGATAGAAGATCATGGCCAGCCCTGCCAAGGTGAAAATGGCGGAAATGGCAATGTAACCGTATTTGGCGATTTTCATGGGGGTTACGGAACGCAGCTTCATGTGATGCACCTCCTCTTTGCTTTTTTTGATTGCAGAGCAGAGAATACACCTTGCGGCAGCATTTGACTACGGACAAATAAACCGTCCGTGCCTGAAAATCAGACACAGACGGTAAAATTGGCCAAAAATTAGGCACGGGGGTGTCCCGTGCCTAATTTTTATCTCATGAAAGCCTCGCAGAGTTTGCCGCCCGCAGGCGGCAAAAAAATAAAACCATTTTCTCTTGCGACCTGTGCGTGAGAGAAAATACCTCTCAGGCTGCCAGTGTATAATTTTGAGCCTGCGGCTCAAAATTATGCGCGCAGCAGACTGCAAACTCCTTGTCGGAAAAACAAAGTTTTTCGACAAAAGCAGTTAGGCACGGGGGCGTCCCGTGCCTAATTTTTCTCGGATTAAACCTGATCCCGCAGAAGAACGGCGGCCTCCGTGGCCATGTCCCGCTTCAGGAGGAAAATACGGCGGATGGATTTCATGTACTGCTCGGACATACCACTGTCCAGCCAATCAACGGTCAGGCCGAAGCAGACACATTTGTAGTAGTCGATAATGGTTTTTCTGTCCTCGGGCGAGATGTCCACCTGAGCCAAGGCGGTGTCTACATAGCTGCGAACGAAGTACTCGCACACCTGCATCAGCTTGCGTTCAAACACATCCCAGCTCACGGAGCGGTAGATGTGCAGAATGGCCCGGCGGCGGCGTGAGGCAAATTCGATGACCGCATCAAAGCCCTCCACAATGGAGGATACGGAGGGGTAGGCCTGGATGATAGACTCGGCATCCTCCTTGATGATCTCCTCAATGAGGGCAGGGAGGTCCTGGTAGTGGTAGTAGAACGAATTGCGGTTGATGCCGCACCGCTCCACAATATCTTTAACGGTGATGTCGTTCAGGGGGCGTTCCTCCAACAGGGAGGTGAAGGCTTCCTTGATTGCCCGCCGTGTGAAATTTGCCATGGCGCAGGGCTCCTTTCTATAGCTAATATTATTATAGCATGTATACCGGAAAAAACCAAGACCGGTTTTTGATCTGCCGCCGGGAGGCAACTGGATTCCTCTGTAAAAAAAGGTAGCTTTTTGCCGAAAAATGCCTTACAATACCAATATAGAATATGAAAGCCGAGGAAAACCCCCATGAAAAAAACGCTGCAGGAAAAGCTCTTGGCCCGACAGGTGAAAACGCCCAACGGCCTTCTCTATTGGATCCTCATGCTGGTGGTGAAGGTTCTCAATGGGAAGACACATACCACCTTCCGCTATAAGGCAGACCCCCGTAAGGACAGAGAGCCGTTCATCATCATCAGCAACCACGCCTCTCGGGTGGACTACCAGTTCACCGGCCCGGTGTGTTATCCCAATAGGCTCAACTATGTGGTGGGATATAACGAGTTTTTTCGATTTCCGGCCTGCCTGCTGCTAAAGCTGGCCCAGGTCATTCCCAAGAAGAATTTCACCCCGGATCTGCACTGCATGCGTCAGATGCGCAGCATCATCCAACAGGGCGGCCACCTGTGCATTATGCCCGAGGGAATGAGCTCCATCACGGGCATGGCCCAGCCGGTGATGGCCGGCACGGGCAAGTTTTTGAAGATGATGGGCGTCACGGTGTACTACACCAAGATATCCGGCGGCTACCTGACCTATACCAAGCACTGCCTGGATGAGCGTGTGGGCCGGGTGGAGGTAACGGTAGACCGGATGTTCACCCCTCAGGAGCTGAAGCGCCTGCCTCCCCAGGAGATCGAGGACACCATGAACCGTCTGTTGGCCCACGATGACTATATCTGGAACCGGGAGGCTCAGGTGACCTTCCGGGGCAAGGGACAGATGGCCAAAAAACTGGATACACTGCTTTATATGTGCCCCAAGTGCGGCGCCATGTACCAAATGAAGTGCAGCGGCAATGAAATGCGCTGCACCGCCTGCGGCAACACGGTATCCCTGGATGAAAGGTATAACCTGCGCCCGGTGGGTGAGGGAAGCGTCTGTCCGGAGCTGGTCAGCGACTGGGTGCTGCTGGAGAGAAAAAAGGCGGAGGAAGATGTAAAGGATCCAAATTTTACATACAGCGGCCATGTTCGTGTGGGCAAGCTGCCTGAACACAAGACTCTCAAAGGAGACAACACCTCCGTGATCTGCGGTGAGGGCGAGCTTCGACTGGATCACAGTGGCCTGACCTTTGCCGGCACGGTGGAGGGGAAGCCCTGCAGCTTCCATCTGACCACGGAGCAGGTGCCCACCTTCGGCATGTGTACGGATATTTCCCGATTCTATACGTTCGTGGAGGGCGAGTTTATGGAGTTCTATCCAGACCGGCAGGATGTGCTCCGCTGGGACCATCTGACCGAGGAGATGCATCGCGTCTGCGGCGGCAAATGGCAGAACGTGCCCTACCGGCATTGCGACTCATTGCACTGAAGCGGCATAACAAAAAAGCGCGCAGGTGATGCCTGCGCGCTTTTAGCTTGTATTTATGATTCCCGGGCCTTGCCAATGGCCATTAGGGGAATGGTGACCAGGATCAGAGAGAAGCCCAGCAGATCCAGCCAAGTGAAGGCGGTGTGCAGGAACAGCACAGAAATCACCACAGAGCTCACCGGCTCAATGGAGGACAGGACGCTGCCCACCAGGCTGCCCACAATGCTGCACCCGCTCTGAAAGAGGCTAAAGGAGAGCACCGTGCCCAGGACAATAACGCAGGCCAGCAGCACCCAGAGCTTGCCGCTGAACTGCACACCCTGGATGTGCCACGGGCGGAAGATCAGCAGCATCACTGCGCCGCCAATGGTCATGCCCCAGCCGGTGATGGTGAGAACATGGTACTTCTGCATGAGCTTTCGGGGGGATACGGTATAAAAAGCGAAGCACACGGCACTGATAAGGCCCCATATGGCGCCCTTGGCAGGCACAGCCAGCGTGTTGAGGTCGAAGTGGGTCACGCAGGTAAAAGCGCCCAGCACCACTAACACCACGCTAATCAGCTCATAGGGATGCGGCTTTTTCCGGGTGGAGGCAATGCTCCACAGCAGAATGACGATGGGGCTGCAATAGGACAGCACCGTAGCGAAGGCCACATTAGCGTACTGAACAGATGTATAATAGCTGTACTGGCAAAGGGCGGAGCCCAGCAGGGAGAACACCAGCAGAGAGGGCCAGGCTTCCTTATGCCGCAGGATCGCCATAGGCTTATTTCCGGCAATGGCGGCTGCGGAAAGGGTGATAAGACCGCCGATGAAAAGACGAATAGGCACTAACCAATCGGAGATGACGCCGCAATCCCGGAACATAACCTGCCCGCATGCGCCGCCAACAGACCAGAGTAAGCCGCCCAAAAGAGTCATGATGTAGCCCTTGACCATAAGGGAACGATTATTCCCAGCCATAAAAAAGCCCGTCCTTTTTAACAAAATCCAGCATCAATATAGCATGGTGGGACATGGATTGTCCATGAGCTTAACTGACAAAAACAGGCAGAAAAGGCCAAGCTCTCCTGGTGAAAATAACCCGGCTTCAGCCGCCGGAACGGATTGAAAACCGCGGTGCAATGTGATACCATAAGCTGGAAAGGAAGGTGATGGCGCTGGAAATAAGGATCAAACGAGCGGAGGAATACTCGGCCCGGCAACTGGCGGCGGAAATGCTGGCAGATGCTGTCGGCTCCGCTCCGGAGGATATTTTTTTCTATCGGGGAGAAAACGGCAAGCCCTTGACAAACCTGTCCCTGCACTTTAATTGCAGCCACAGTGGGGGCTTTGTGGTCTGCGCTGTGGGCGAAAGGGAGGTCGGCGTGGATCTGGAGCAGATCCGCCCGGTGCACCCCCGGTTGGAGCGGGCCCTCACGGCGGCAGAGCGGCAGTGGCTGACCTCGCTCCCGCAGGCGGAGCGGGATGAGGGCTTTTTCCGGCTGTGGACGCTGAAGGAGAGCTGGATTAAGTGCCGGGGCGGCCGGTTAATGGAGTTTCGCCGGACGGAGTTTTTGCTGCAAGGACAGGAGATCGTTTCTGCACCGCCAGGCTTTATCTTCCGTTTTTTGCCTGCACCTATGGGCTATGTGCTGGCAATCTGTGAGAGAGAATAAAAATGCGGAGGTTTTTCCAATAGCCTCCGCATTTTATCTATATAGATCAGGTTATATGCTGTATTTCCGCTTGTACTCGTCGTAGTATTCTGCGAAGGACTCGTCCTTCATCTGCTTTAGGCTGCGGACATACTCGTGAGTATCAAAGGAGTCCGATTGCAGCTCAATGACTGCCAGGGCAATGTTGGAGCAGTGGTCGGCCACACGCTCAAAATTTGTCAGCAGATCATTGAAGACAAAGCCCTGATTCAGCGTGCACACGCCCCGCTGCAGCCGCTCGATGTGATGGCTCTTCATCTCATCGCACAGGGTGTCCACGATCTCCTCCAAGGGCTCTACCCGGCGTGCGCCTGATACATTGCTTTCAATAAAGGTATCCACAGATAGGTGCAGAATATCCCGGATGGCCTGCTGCAGCACGGAGAGCTCCCTTTGCGCCTGCTCGGAGAAAACGATGTTTTTTTCGTGGATTTCCTTGGCACACTCGGCGATGTTCAGCGCATGGTCGCCGATGCGTTCAAAGTCGGAGATGGTGTGCAGATACTTGGACACCTCCTCACTCTGCCGGGTATTCAAGGACTTGACAGTGATTTTCATAAGGTAAGTGCCCAGCTTGTCCTCAAAACGATCAATGGTATTTTCCTTATCCTCAATAGATTGGAAGCCCTTGTCGCTATAATTGGAGATCAAGTCCAATGATGCTGTCAGATTGCTGCAGGCGGTGTTAGCCATGGCGGCGGTGACCTCCCGGCTCTGCTCAATAGCCAGGGCGGGGTGCTGCAGAAAGCGCTCCTCCAGCCGGTCCATCTCCAGCTGTGCGGGATCGGCGCCGCGCTTATCCGGGATCAGGAAGCATACAAATCGCTCCAAAAGCCCAATGCACGGGGTCAGAACGATGACCGTGGCCAGGCGGAACAGAGTGTTGAGCAGGGCGATGGACACGGTGGTCATGGTCATGGGCATAAAGGGGAAATGGACAAAGGCGTTCACCACATAGAATACGGTGGCCCAAATTATAACACCCAGCACATCAATGAGCAGATAGACAAAGGCGGTGCGCCGGCCGTGAATGTTGGCACCCAGGGCACTGAGCAGCACCGGGACGGCTGCACCGATGGCGATGCCCATGATGATGGGAAACGCCACCTCAAAGGTGACGGCGCCGGTAATGGCCAGTGCCTGCAGGATACCTACAGCGGCGGAAGCGCTCTGCAGGATACTTGTAAAGGCGATGCCCACCAGGATACCCAAAAAGGGATTGGAAAAGCTGGTAAGAATGCCGGTAAAAGCCTCACTCTCCTTCAGCGGGGCCACAGCGTCGCTCATGGCGGACATGCCGAACATCAATACGGCAAAGCCCATGAGAATGTTGCCGATAGCCAGCGTGGATTGCTTTTTTCCGGCCATGCGCAGGATGATGCCGACAATGGCAACAACGCCCGTAAGGGTGGCGGTGCTTAAAAGCTCCACCCAGCCGCTGCCGCCGGAAAGGTCGGACAGACACAGAATCCACCCGGTGATGCTGGTGCCCAGAATGGCGCCCATGACCACACCAATGGCCTGCTTGACCTGCATCATGCCGGAGTTGACGAAGCCCACCACCATCACCGATGTGGCGGAGGACGATTGAATTACGGCGGTGACGCCGGTGCCCAGCAAAACGCCCTTGAGCGGTGTACTGCTGAGCCGGTAAAGCACCAGCTCCAGCTTGTTGCCGGCAACTTTTTTCAGGCCGTCACCCATAAGGCTCATGCCGTACAGGAACAGTGCCACACCGCCCAGCAGGGTTATGACGTCGGATACACCCATCCGCTTATCCCTCCCATTATTATTCCTAATTTAATAGTATACAAAATTTACGGAACATTGTCGATAGCAATTTAAGAAAACCGGTAAAAATCGCAAAAAGAATTGGACAAAAATTTCAGAGAAAAAACGCATTATTTAAGATAGATTTTACAGAAAGCGGATTTTCTTTTTAATAAGGATGCGGTATAATCAATTGGAAAGAAGGTGGAATTGGATGATCTATCTGCTGGAGGATGATGACAGCATCCGTAAATTGGTGATTTATGCCCTGCAGAGCCAGGGGTATGAGGCGGCGGGCTTTGAAAGACCGTCGGAGTTTTGGCATGCCATGGGCCGGCGGCTGCCGGAGCTGGTGCTGCTGGATGTAATGCTGCCGGAGGAGGATGGATTATCCGTGCTGAAGAAGCTGCGCTCCGCCACGGCCACTGCGGCCATCCCGGTGATTATGCTTACGGCCAAGAATACGGAGTTTGACCGGGTGACGGGGCTGGATTGCGGGGCGGACGACTTTGTCTCCAAGCCCTTCGGCATGATGGAGCTGCTGGCCCGGGTACGCGCGGTGCTGCGCCGCACAGAGAAGAAGCCGCAGGAGCAGCAGTGGCAGGTGGGCCCACTGCAGGTGTATCCGCTGCGCCGGCAGGTGCAGGTGAATGGCCGGGAGGTCATGCTGACCTATAAGGAGTTTGAGATACTCTCTCTGCTTTTGCAGGAGCAGGGCCGTGTCCTGACCCGGGATACACTGATGGATCGTGTCTGGGGCCTGGAGGCTGAGCGGGAGAACCGCACCTTGGATGTGCACATCCGTACCCTGCGGCAGAAGCTGGGGGAAGCCGGCGGGCTCATTGAAACCGTCCGGGGCGTCGGCTATAAGCTGGGAGGCCAGGTATGACCGGTAAGATCATCCGCAGCTTATTTTCTCTGGCGATGCTGGTGCTGGTCATAGGCGCGGCGCTGTTTTCCGGGATTCTCTATGGCTATTATGAAAAGCAATCCTTTGCCTCCCTCGCTCAGGAGGCAGAGCAGCTGCAGCAGACAATGGAATATGTTTCCCCTGAACAGATGCGCTCTGCAGACCGCATTACCCTCATTTCCCCCGACGGGACTGTGCTCTATGACAGTGTGGCCAGGGCCGACGCCATGGAGAATCATCTGAGCCGGGAGGAGGTTGTCCAGGCCCTGCGGGAGGGGACGGGCAAGAGCAGCCATTACTCCAGCACTGTGCTGAAAAAGAATCTGTATTATGCCCTCCGTCTGGAGGACGGCAACGTTTTGCGCCTGAGCCGGGAGCAAAGCAGCCTGGGGGCTATGCTGCTGAATATGGCATGGCCCATTGCTGCTACGGTAGCCGGGCTTTTGCTGCTGGCGGCGGGCCTATCCGTCCGCCTGGCCCGGCAAATCACCCAGCCTATCAATGCCATTTCCCCGGATGATCCTCAGAATGTGTATCCGGAGCTGCAGCCCTTGACCCAGCGCCTGCGCCAGCAGCGGGAGACGATTCGCAATCAGATGGACGAATTGAGCCGCCGTATGCGGGAATTCTCGGCCATGACGGAGAATATGAGCGAGGGATTCCTGCTCATCGACCTCCGGGGCCATGTGCTGACGGAGAACCACAGCGCGTCCATGCTGCTGCCCACGGATGCGGATAATATTGCCAAGTGCAGCCAAAGGGAGCTCTGCCAGGCGGCACAGCAGGCCCTGACCGGCCAGCGGTGTGAACGGCTGCTGCAGCAGGGGGAGAGGACACTCTCCGTCATTGCAAGCCCCGTACTGGAGTCCGGCCAGGTCACCGGCGCCGTGGTGCTGACTCTGGATGTGACAGAGCGGGAGCAACGGGAAAAGCTCCGCCGGGAATTTTCAGCCAACGTGTCCCACGAGCTGAAAACACCCTTGACCTCCATCTCCGGCTTTGCCGAGCTTATGAGCCAGGGCCTTGTGCCGCCGGATAAGGTACGGGAATTCAGCTTGGACATCCAAAAGGAGTGTACACGGCTGACAAATTTGGTGGAGGACATCATCGACCTGTCCCGCCTGGAGGAGGGCGGCGGCGATATGACCTGGGAAGATATTGACCTTTATACGCTTTGTGACGATGTGCTGCAGAGCTTGGAGCCGGTGGCAAAAAGGCAGACCGTCACGCTGCGCTTAGCGGGCGAGAGCCTGCAGGTCCGCGGTGTGTATCAGGTGCTCCGCGAGATGATCTATAACCTCTGCGACAATGCCATCAAGTATAATCGTTCCGGCGGCAGTGTCACCGTTGCGGTGGCGCGGAGTGCGGGGAGAGCGTCCGTAACGGTGGCTGATACCGGCATCGGCATCCCCTACGAGGACCAGAGCCGGGTTTTTGAACGGTTTTACCGGGTGGACAAGAGTCATAGCCGGGCCATCGGCGGCACAGGGCTGGGCCTATCTATTGTGAAGCATGCGGCGGCCCTGCACGGCGCGGAGATAAAGCTGCAAAGCCAGCCCGAGGATGGAACGGTTATCACGGTGCTCTTTCCCGGGGAATGACAGAAAATTTACAGGGCCTTAAGAGGGCTTCCCTTGCGGAAGCCCTCTTTTTTCATAATTTAATATGGATTTAACTTTTCTCCGGTTTCGGATTTAAGATGGAACAGATATGCTAATAATAGATAAAAACGGAAGAGGAGAGAGATTCATGACATTTTTCGATTTCTTAACATTGATCGGCGGGTTAAGCCTGTTTCTGTTCGGCATGAACCTCATGGGCGATGCCCTGGAAAAGCGTGCGGGCAATGGGCTGAAAAACCTGCTGGGCAAGCTTACCAGCAGCAAGGCGGCGGGCTTTCTCACCGGCGTGGGCATCACGGCGGTGATCCAGTCGTCATCTGCCACAACGGTGATGGTGGTGGGCTTTGTAAACTCCGGCCTTATGGCACTGCGTCAGGCTATTTATGTTATTATGGGTGCCAACGTAGGCACCACTGTAACGGCATGGATCCTGAGCCTTTCGGGCATCCAGAGCGACAGCTTTTTCATGCAGCTCCTCAAGCCTACATCCTTCACGCCTGTTTTGGCCCTGATCGGTGTAGCGCTGTATATGATGGGCAAGAGCGGCAAGAAGAAGGATACAGGTATGATCCTTCTGGGCTTTGCCACATTGATGTTCGGCATGGATACCATGAGTACCGCCGTGGCGGGGCTGAAGGATATGGAGAGCTTCCGGGAGCTGCTGCTGGTGTTCACCAATCCCATTTTGGGCGTACTGGCAGGCGCGGTGCTCACGGCCATCATCCAGTCCTCCTCGGCCTCCGTGGGCATCCTGCAGGCCGTGTCTTCTACAGGCCAGATCACCTTTGGCGCGGCTATCCCCATTATCATGGGTCAAAATATAGGCACCTGCGTTACGGCCCTGCTTTCCTCCATCGGTACCAATCGCAACGCCCGCCGGGCGGCGGTGGTGCATTTATCCTTCAACATCATCGGCACGGTGGTATGGCTGACGGTGTTTGAGGCGGTACGGGCCTTGGTAAATATCCCCCTGCTGGACGGCAGCATTGATCAGTTGGGCATAGCCATTGTCCACTCGATATTTAATATACTCTGCACGGCGCTTCTGCTGCCCATGACGGGCCTGCTGGAGAAGCTGGCCTGCCGCATTATCCCCGATCATGCCGGCAGCGACAGCATCCCCGAGCTGGACGAGCGTCTCATGGCTACTCCGGCGGTGGCTATGGAGCGGTGCCATGAGGTCACCATGAACATGGGCTTCACCTCGGTCCGGGCCACTCGAAACGCTATGCATGAGCTGAAAAATCATGATGTAAAGCGCGCCGAGAGCATCCGGGAGGATGAGCGGACCGCTGACCGCTATGAGGACGAGTTGGGAACTTATCTGGTGAAGCTTTCCGGCTGTCACTTGAGCGACCAGGATCGGGTGGAGGCGGCGGAGCTGCTGCACATGATCGGCGATTTTGAGCGCATCAGTGACCATGCGGTGAATATCCTGGAGTCGACAGAGGAGCTGCGCGGAAAGGGTATCGCCTTTACACAGCCGGCAATAGAAGAAATGAGTAAGATGTTCGGCGCGGTGGATGAGATCATGGACCTGGCTCTCACGGCCTTTATCCACAGAGATCTCTCTGCGGCCCGGGAGGTGGAGCCCCTGGAGCAGGTGGTGGATACGCTGAAGGAGCAGCTTCGCTCCCGGCATATCCTGCGCCTGCAGGAGGGCAAGTGCAGTATGGAGGCCGGCTTTGTCTGGGCAGATATGCTGACGGACCTGGAGCGTATCGCTGACCACTGCTCCAATATTGCCGGCTGTGTGGTGCAGATGCAAAAGAGCCGGCTGGATATCCATGGCTATCTGGACGGCATCCGCAGCGGCAGCGATGAGTACCGCCAGCGCTATGACTTTTACGCCCGAAAATATGCCTTGGTCTGAGTCTTGTAAATATCTGCAAAAGTGTGTATAATAAGCGCATACTAAAGTTAGGAGCCAATATCCCATGCTGAAGCATTGCTTGATCGTGTTCGGAGTGTCCATGGTGCCGCTGATAGAGCTGCGCGGTGCGATCCCCTATGGCATCGCCTTTGGCTTGCCGCTGTGGCAGACCTACTGCATCGCCATCGTGGGCAACATGCTGCCGGTTCCCATTATCTATTTCTTCGCCCGCAAAGTCCTGGTCTGGGGCTGCGACAAGAGGTATATCGGCAAGTTTTTTACCTGGTGCCTGCGAAAGGGCGAAAGGGGCGGCCAAAAGCTCCAGGAAAAGGCGGGCCGGGGCCTGTTTTGGGCACTGCTGCTGTTTGTGGGCATCCCGCTGCCCGGCACCGGCGCCTGGACCGGGACGCTGGCGGCCAGCATTTTAGACATGGGCTTTAAGAAGAGCGTGCTGGCCTGCATGGGTGGTGTGCTGCTGGCGGGGATTATCATGGGCGGCCTGTCCCTTTTGGGCGTGGGTATCTTCACAACGGCTGCGGCCTGACTTGAACAAGAGGAGGATTGCATATGACATACACCTATCAGCCTCGGGGCGTTTGCTCCCGAAAGATGACCGTGCAGCTGCAGGATGGCATCATCCGCGATGTGCGGGTGGAGGGCGGCTGTAATGGGAATCTACAGGGCATTTCCCGCCTGGTTATTGGGATGCCCGCCCGGGACGCCATTGAGCGGATGAAGGGCATCCGCTGCGGAGACAAGCCCAGCTCCTGTCCGGATCAGTTATCCATTGCCCTGGAGCAGGCCTTGGCGAAGGGCGAATAAAGGAACAAAATGTGAAGCCGCGGAGATTTATCTCTGCGGCTTTATTCACCCCTGTCGTCGCAGACGCATAGTATGGAGAGCAATGGGAGCGTGAGAGCGATGGCCTATAATGAGCGAGAGCTGCTGGCCCGGCTCATTCAGTGTGAGGCGGGAGGCGAAGGAGAAAACGGAATGAAAGCAGTGGCCGGCGTGGTGATGAACCGGGTGAATGTTATCGGTGGGGAGTACGATAGATTGGGCCAGGGAGATTTGTATAACATCATTTTTCAGCCAGGGCAGTTCACCTGCCTGGCGGAATACATTGCCGGTGCGTATAATCCCCAGAACATCTACAATATGCGACCCACAAAGGAAAACTACGACATTGCGGATTGGGCCATAGCGGGCAACCGCTTGCCCATTGTGGGGGACGCCCTGTGGTTTTATAACCCCTACGATAAGCCCTGCCGAAGCTATTTTCCCTCCCAGGTGGGGCAGTTCGTGGAGAAAATTGGACAGCATTGCTTCTATGCTCCGACAGATGCGTATTATGAAACTTGAGTGAGGTGTGATGTATGCTGCAATTACATACAGATATACAGGACGGAGCTTCTCCCGGCATAAGCGCCATGCAGGGGGGTATGAGCACCATCCAGAGTGGCGCCACAGCCATGCAGAGCGGCGTAACTCCTATGCAGGCGGATCAGAGCAATATGGCCCTGATCCCGCAGCGGCCGGAGCACATGATGCTTCAGCAGAAGGAGGTTGAGACCGTGGAGAATCCCACCGGCACCCGGGATGTGACCAATAGCTCTATCCGGGGATTGCTGGCCCGGAATTTGGGATACTATATCGTGGCCAGTTTCCTTATGGGTACTCAGCAGGCCATACAATGGGAAGGAATCCTGGCCAGCGTCGGCAACGACTACTTAGTGATCTATCAGCCGGATCAGAACCGCTTTGTCAGCGGAGATATTTACGCACTGAAGTTTGTGGAGTTCCACGAGAATCAATCTGCCTGCGCCGGCTACCGCCGCCGGGATGCCTTCCAGAGCTGGTAAAAAAAGGCTCTCAAAGCGCCTTGGGCGCTTTGAGAGCCTTGCCTTATATAGAGCTGTTTTTTACTTGCGAAGCTTATCCCAAGGGGTGATTTTCCCGGATTGGCGTGTCCGGTTCATATCAATGACCCGCTGGTTGCGGCTGCCGCGGAACTGCAGGGAAATGTCCTTTTCCTCCGGTATAAACCGCCCGTCGATGAGAATGTCGATACAGGAGAGCATTTCCTCCGTAGCCTCGCAGTGGGGGTGCGCACCGGGAGTCAGCAGCTCCTCCAGCTGATAGCCGGTGTAGCACCAGATGCTTTTTTGCGGGTATTTTTCCCGGATGCGGCGCAGCATGGGCAGCAGTGCCCGCTGGTTTTCCGGTTCAAAGGGGTCTCCGCCCAGGAGTGACAGACCGCCCACATAGGGCTTATCCAGCTCGGCATAGATCTCCCGCTCCGTTTCCTCCGTAAAGGGCCGGCCGTAGCAGAAGTCCCAGGTTTCCGGCTGGAAGCAATCCTTACAGTGGTTGCGGCAGCCGGAGACGAACAGGGACACCCGTACCCCCTCACCATTAGCAATATCACATTTTTTCAGCTCGCCATAGTGCATGGTTGCTCGACCTCATTTCTATAAAGGCGAGGCAGGCCCTGCCTACCCCGCCTATTTTTTTGCAGAGGACAATTACAGGTGCAGAACCCGGTCCTTGATCTCCTGGGTGCGGCCCTGGTTCCAGAACTGGGTACCGATATAGCCGCAGGTGCGGCGGGCCACATTCATCTTATCCTGGTCGGTATTGCCGCACTGGGGACACTTCCAGATGAGCTTGCCGTCCTCCTCCACCACTTCGATCTCGCCGTCCCAGCCGCAGACCTGGCAGTAGTCGCTCTTGGTGTTCAGCTCGGCGTAGATGATGTGGTCATAGATGAACTTCATTACCTCCAGCACGGCGGGGAGATTGTTCTGCATATCCGGGACCTCTACATAGCTGATGGCGCCGCCGGGGGACAGGTGCTGGAACTGGGCCTCGAATTCCAGCTTCGTAAAGGCGTCGATAGGCTCGGTGACATGGACATGGTAGCTATTGGTGATATAGCCCTTGTCGGTGATACCCTCAATGACGCCGAAGCGCTTTTGCAGGCACTTGGCAAATTTATAGGTGGTGGACTCCAAGGGTGTACCGTAGAGGGAGTAGTCAATATTTTCGGCGGTCTTCCACTCCTGGCACTTTTCGTTCATTTTTTTCATAATGGACAGAGCAAAGGGAGTGGCAGCGGGGTCCGTGTGGCTTTTGCCGGTCATGTATTTCACACATTCATACAGACCCGCGTAACCCAGAGAGATCGTGGAGTAGCCGCCGTAAAGGAGCTTGTCGATGACCTCGCCTTTTTTCAGCCGGGCCAGAGCGCCGTACTGCCAAAGGATGGGGGCGGCGTCGGAGGTGGTGCCCTTCAGCCGGTCGTGGCGGCAGCGGAGGGCGCGGTGGCACAGCTCCAGGCGCTCGTCAAAAATTTTCCAGAACTTCTCAATATTGCCGCCGGAGGACAGGGCCACATCCGGCAGGTTAATGGTGACAACGCCCTGGTTAAAGCGGCCATAATACTTGTGCTTGCCGGGCTCGTAGTTGCCGGCATTGGCGATATTGCCCACCCCTGCATCGGTGAAGCGGTCAGGGGTCAGGAAGGAACGGCAGCCCATACAGGTGTATACATCGCCCTTGAGCTCCTTCATCTTCTTCTCGGAAATATAGTCAGGCACCATACGACGGGCGGTACACTTGGCGGCCAGCTCCGTGAGATACCAGTAGGGGGAGTCCTCGTGGATGTTATCCTCCTCCAGGGTGTAGATGAGCTTGGGGAAAGCAGGCGTGACCCAAATGCCTTTTTCGTTTTTCACGCCCTGGTAGCGCTGGAGGAGCATCTCCTCGATAATCATGGCCAGGTCTTTCTTCTCCCGTTCGTTCCGGGCCTCGTTCAGATACATGAAAACAGTGATGAAGGGGGCCTGGCCATTGGTGGTCAGGAGAGTCACCACCTGGTACTGGATGGTCTGCACACCCCGGCGAATTTCCTCCCGCAGGCGGGTCTCTACCAGCTCGCTGATCTTCTCCTCACCGGGGTCCACGCCGATGGAGGCCATTTCACCTTGGACAATCTTGCGGATTTTCTGACGGCTGACCTCTACAAAGGGGGCCAGATGTGTGAGGCTGATGGACTGGCCGCCGTACTGGTTGCTGGCCACCTGGGCTACGATCTGGGTGGCAATATTGCAGGCAGTGGCAAAGCTATGGGGACGCTCAATGAGGGTGCCGGTGATGACAGTACCGTTTTGCAGCATATCCTCCAGGTTCACCAGGTCACAGTTGTGCATATGCTGGGCGTAATAATCGCTGTCGTGGAAGTGGATGATGCCCTCCCGATGGGCCTCAACAATCTCTTGAGGCAGCAGAATACGTTCGCTGAGGTCGCGGCTGACCTCACCGGCCATGTAGTCCCGCTGGGTGGAGTTGACCACTGGGTTTTTATTGGAATTCTCCTGCTTGGCCTCCTCGTTATTGCACTCGATAAGGGAAAGAATCTTATCGTCGGTTGTGTTAGATTTGCGGACCAGGGAACGGGTATAGCGGTAGGTGATGTAATGCTTGGCCACTTCAAAGGCGCCGTGGGCCATGATGTAATGCTCCACCATGTCCTGAATTTCCTCCACAGTGGGAGCGCGGCCGATCTTCTGGCACTGGAGCTCTACAGACTCGGCGATGCGCTGGATCTGCACGGGGGTCATGCGATCCACTTCCTCCACGGAGTCGTTGGCCTTGGTGATGGCAACGATGATCTTCGTGATGTCAAAGGCTACCTCGGAGCCGTTGCGCTTGATGATCTTCATTTTATTTGTCCTCCTCCGCCCCAACGAGGGCAAGTAATATTTATCACATGTGTGTATACACCTATGTTACACTATATATTGTGCCATTACAAGGGGTTAACACACAAAATATAGAGAGAAACTGTACCAAATTTAGGCGGTGAAATTTGGAGGAACAGACAAAGACCACAAAATATAGCAAATAATTACAGGAGATACACAAAATGTTGTATAATAAAAAACTATGCCGCCGGTTCTGCGGCAGCACAGCAAAATCCGTGGGCTTCAGGCCGGAGCGGACTCATTCTCCCGGCGATAGCGCTCCTCACAGACCACCATGAAGTAGGCCCAGAGGATGAAAGGGAGCGCGCACAGAGAAGCCTTGATCTCCCAAAGCTCCACAGCGAAGTAAGCTGCCGCAGCGCCTACATGGAAGCTGAGAATGGTGGAAACATAGAACCACATCCGCCGCAGCTGTCCCTTTTCCCGGGCGCACAGATGACGGGCCAGGGAGAGGGCAGCCTGCTTGGTGTTGTTGGTGGAAAAGATGGTGGAGCTGACGTTTCCCTGCGCTCCGGAGAAGGAGCTCCATTGGACGCTCATGGCAAAGAAAATGGGGTAAAGAGCAGGTATAGTAGGTGTTTCCGCCGGGAGAAACGCCAACACAACGGCGCAGAGCGCATCCACCGCTGGGCTGACCCGCCGCATATCCCAGCCGAATAGGCGAGGCAGGAACACCGTGGACATTGTGCCCACAATATATATGACTAAAGCGCCTATATGCATCAGCACTCCCAGCCAATCGCCCTCAAAGGAGTTGAGCAGTATATCCAGCAAATTCAGAGTCTGCGCATTGGCCATGATGCCCATGCGCAGCAGGATTGCGTATGCCGCGAAAAAGCCGCCCACGGCGGCAAAAGACAGATGACGGTACCAATCTATATTAGAAATTCGGCTCATGGAGATTCTATCCTCCGTTTTCAAATGATGTTGCCTGTACCTTCGGTTGACAAAGGCAAAACCGTGCCTGCCCTTGTTACCCGATGGTACCAGTATAGCAGAAAAATGTCGATGGACAAGAGAAAAGATGGACAAAAATAAGCAGATCCCGGGGAGAATCTATTGACAACAGACAGATTTGTGGTAGAATAATGAAAAATGCTGAGAGGAAGTCAAGCAGACAGCCGATCCCAAGCGAAACGGGGATAGGTGAGAGCCCGTTGGATGCCGGCGTCTGCATGCCGCTTCGGAGCGGCCGGTGAGGAGCCGGACGGTGCATTCCCGTTACAGAATGGCTAAGAGGGCAGAGCTTTCTGCCGAATTAGGGTGGTACCGTGGAGTTTAACTTCGCCCCTATGTGTGGGGCGGAGTTTTTGTTTTTTGTGAGGTGGTCAGGTGGCATATCGGATCGTGAATGTGGCGGAGGACCCCCGCAGCGGACAGTTTGCCTACTTTCGGGCCATGGCGGATCCCTGGGCGGGGATCACCGTGCCGGTGGACATTACAGCGTTTTACAACGCCCTGGACGGCAGACCCTTTTTTCTCAGCTTTCTCTATGCCCTGACCCGGGCGGCCAACGCTGTCCCGGAGCTGCGGCGTCGGCTGCTGAACGGGCAGGTGGTAGAGTTTGACCGGTGCTGCCCCTCCTATACGGCCATGAAGGACAGCGGCGTGTATGTCTACTGCCTGGTGGACAGCGGGCTTTTGCCCTATGAGACTTTTTTGACCGACGGCAAACGGCGGCAGGCGGAGGCCCTACGGGGCGATGAATTGGTGGAAAGCGGCGACCCGCTGAGCAACTTCTTTGTCTCCTGTGTGCCCTGGCTGGCCTACACTCAGCTCAAGCATCCCGCCACCGGACCGGACGACTCAAACCCCCGCTTTTCCTGGGGTAAATTTACGGAGCAGAACGGCTGCATTACCCTACCGGTGACGGTTTTTGTGAACCACGCCCTGGCGGATGGGCTGCACATCGCCCGGTTTTACGAGAATCTGGACCGGGAGCTATCAGACATTGTGAAGATAATCAAAAATTCAAGATAAAAGGAGTAATTGACCATGAGCCATCCCTATCGCGGCCTCAACGAGCTGCGGGAAATGTTCCTGAGCTACTTTGAGAGTAAGGGCCATCTGCGCCTGCCCAGCTTTTCGCTGGTTCCCCAAAACGACAAGTCCATCCTGCTTATCAACGCCGGCATGACCCCCATGAAGCCCTGGTTCAAGGGGGAGGAGGAGCCCCCGCGGCGCCGGGTCTGTACCTGCCAGAAGTGCATCCGCACCGGCGACATTGACAACGTGGGCCATACCGCCCGCCACGGCACCTATTTCGAGATGCTGGGCAACTTCTCCTTTGGCGACTACTTCAAGCACGAGGCCATTGCCTGGAGCTGGGAGTTTCTGACCAAGGTGGTAGGGCTGGAGGAGGAGCGGCTGTATCCCTCTGTATATGAGAGCGATGACGAGGCCTTTGACATCTGGAACCAGGAGATCGGCATCCCCAAGGAGAGGATATTCCGCTTCGGCAAGGAGGATAACTTCTGGGAGCACGGCTCCGGCCCCTGCGGCCCCTGCTCGGAGATTTACTACGACCGGGGTGAGAAATACGGCTGCGGTAAGCCCGGATGCACCGTGGGCTGCGATTGCGACCGGTATATCGAGATTTGGAACAATGTGTTTTCCCAGTTTGATAACGACGGCCACGACAATTATACGGAGCTGAAGCAGAAGAATATCGACACCGGTATGGGCCTGGAGCGCCTGGCGGTGGTGTGCCAGAATGTGGATTCGCTGTTTGATGTGGACACGGTGATGAACATTACCAACAAGGTTTCGGAGCTCACCGGGGCGTTCTATGGCCAGAGCCAGAAACGGGATGTGTCCCTGCGGGTCATCACGGACCATATCCGGGCGGCCACGTTCATGATTTGCGACGGTATCCTCCCCTCCAACGAGGGCCGGGGCTATGTGCTGCGCCGCCTGCTGCGCCGGGCCGCTCGCCACGGCAAGCTCCTGGGCGTGAACGAGCCGTTCCTGTATAAGATCGTGGACACCGTGATCCACGAAAATGAGTGCCAGTATGGCGACCTGCGGGAGAAGCAGACCTACATCACCAAGGTCATCCGCACCGAGGAGGAGAGCTTCGCCCGGACCATCGACGGGGGTATGCGCATCTTTGGGGAGATGCTGGCGGAGCACCAGCAAAAGGGCGAGACGGTGTTCTCCGGTGCGGACGCCTTCAAGCTGTATGATACCTTCGGCTTCCCCATTGATTTGACCGCCGAAATGGCCGCCGACGAGGGCCTGAAGGTGGACGAGGACGCCTTCCGCCAGCTGATGCAGGAGCAGAAGGAGCGGGCCCGGGAGGCCCGGAAGGCCCTGGGCGATCTGGGCTGGGCCGGCGTGGAGTTCGGCAAAGAGGTGCCTTCCACAGAGTTCGTGGGCTATAATCAGGACAGCTGCGAGGCAAGCGTTGTGGCCCTGGTGTGCGATGATGAGCTGTGCGGACAGTTAGAGGAAGGCCGTGACGGCATTGTGGTATTGGACAAGACGCCCTTCTATGCGGAAATGGGCGGCCAGGTGGCAGACCACGGCGTAATTACCGGGCAGGGCTTTACCTTCACGGTGACGGACGTGCAGAAGAACAAGGGCGGTAAGTTCATGCATTACGGCCATGTGGCCCGGGGCAGCGTTACGGTAGGGGATACCGTGCGCCCGGCCATCGACACCCAGCGGCGCAAGGCCGTCTGCCGCGCCCATACCACCACACATCTGCTGGATGCGGCTCTGAAGAGGGTCCTGGGCGACCATGTGCATCAGGCGGGCTCCTTGGTAGAGCCGGATCGCCTGCGCTTCGACTTCACTCATTTCGAGGCCATAACTCCCGAGCAGCTGAGCCAGGTGGAGTGGATGGTCAATGATGCCATTCTGGAGGGCTGTCCCGTGGTAACGGAGGTGCTGCCCATTGAGGAGGCTAAGAAAAAGGGCGCAGTGGCTATGTTCGGCGAGAAGTACGGCGAGACCGTCCGCGTGGTGGAGATGGGCGACTTCTCCATGGAGTTCTGCGGCGGTACCCACCTGGATAATACCGCTAAGGCCGGGCCCTTCCGCATCAAGTCCGAGAGCAGCGTTGCCTCCGGTGTGCGCCGTATAGAGGCTACCTGCGGCCGTATGAGCCTGGAAAGTATGGAAAAGACCAGCGGTGTCCTGGTCAGAGCTGCGCAGTTCTTCAAAACGGCGCCCTCCGGACTGCTGGAGCGGATGGAGCAGCAGGCCAGCGAGATGAAGCAGCTGCGCCAGGCCCTGGATAAGTTCAAGGCAGAGGCATCCCTGGGCGAGGCCAAGCAGTTCCTGGCGGCCGCTAAGACCGTAAAGGGCCTGCATGTGCTCACCGCCACCCGAGAGGGGCTGGATGCCAATGCTCTGCGCAAGATGGGCGACTTCCTGCGGGATAAGGATCCCACTGTGGTGGGCGTCCTGGCCAGCATTTCCGAGGAGAAGGTCACCTTCCTGGCTGTGTGCGGCAAGGAGGCTGTGGCCAAGGGCGTGAAGGCCGGCGACCTGGTGAAGCTGGTGTCCGGCATCTGCGGCGGCAAGGGCGGCGGCAAGCCCGACAGCGCCATGGGCGGCGGCAGCGACCTGCTGAAGGTGGACGATGCTCTGGCGGCGGTGGATGACTTCGTGTCGGAAAAGCTGGGCTGAGATGATCCCTAATGACCCTGCGATCCTGCTGAGCTTCGTAAATGCCCGGCTGCGGGATGAATACGATAGCCTGGAGGAGCTGTGCGGTGCCCTGGATGTGAGCCGTCCGGACCTGGAGGAGCGGCTGGCGGCCATCGGCTACCTATATAATGAAACAATGAATCAATTTAAATGAAAGGAGCAGATCCTATGAAGAATGATTGCCTGTTCTGCGCCATTGCGGCAGGGGAGATTCCCTCCAACAAGGTGTATGAGGATGACCTGTGCTATGCCTTTTACGACATCGCCCCCCAGGCACCCACCCATTTCCTGGTGATCCCCAAGAGCCACATCGGCTCTGTGGCGGAGATCAGCGGCGAAAACAGCGCCGTGGTGGCCCACATCTTTGAGGTCATCGCTAAGGTGAGCCGAGAGCTGGGATTGGAGAGCTACCGGGTGGTGTCCAACATCGGCGAACAGGCCGGTCAGAGTGTGCATCACCTGCACTTCCATGTGCTGTCCGGCCGGGATATGACCTGGCCTCCGGGCTAAAGAATTGCTCCGTGAATGCTAAAGAATTGCTCCGTGAATGCGGATGAGAATCAAAACCTCCGGCTAAGCCGGAGGTTTTGATTCATTCATTTATAAAAGCTCAGAGCCGACTTGAAAAATCAAGTCGGCTCTGAGCTTTTGGGGGGTGAAAGATGAGAAATCGAAAGGAAGTGAGATTTAAAACTTATACTCCACGTACAGCTCCCGGACGGCGTTGGGGTCCGTGGGGGTTGCGGCGGGAGCAGCCGGGGCGGCAGGCTTATCGCGGTTGGCGATGAACTTGGGCGCCACCTGGGGGAACAGGGCCAGGGACAGCACATCCTCCTCGCTCTTGGCGATGTCCTTGAACTCCTCCTTATACTTTTCCAGCTCCGGCTCCAACAGATCGGCCGGGCGGCAGGTGATGACGTCCTCGGGGGCAATGCCCGCCTTGGCCCGGACCTCCTCATTGACCTCGCCGGGCAGCCTGCCGTATTCACCGCGAAGCATAGCCTTGGACTCCTTGGGGAATACCTTGTAGCGCTCGCCCATGATGATATTCATAACAGCCTGGGTGCCCACGATCTGGGAAGAGGGGGTCACCAGGGGCGGATAGCCAAAGTCCTTACGGACGCGGGGAATTTCCGCCAGCACATCGTAATACTTATCCTCCTTGCCCGCCTGCTTCAGCTGGGAGATCAGGTTGGAGAGCATGCCGCCGGGCACTTGGTAGAGCAGAGTGTTGGTGTCCACCCGCAGAACCTTGGGATCCAGAATGCCCGCATCCTGCAGCCGCTGGGCCACCTTGCGGAAGTGAACGGCAGCCTCGGACATCTTGCCCAGGTCCAGGCCCGTGTCGCGGACGGTACCCTTCAGCGTGGCCACCAGAGATTCGGTGGCGGGCTGGCTGGTGCCGTTGGCCATGGGGGAAAGGGCGGTATCCACGATGTCCACGCCTGCATAGGCGGCCATGAGCAGTGTCATATCGCCGGTGCCGGAGGTGTTGTGAGTGTGCAGGTGGATGGGTACGGAAACGGTTTCCTTCAGGGCCCTCACCAGAGAGTAGGCGTCCATGGGCAACAGAAGGTTTGCCATATCCTTGATGCAGATGGCGTCAGCACCCATCTGCTCCAGCTCCTTCGCCAGCTTTACGAAGTAGGCTTCACTGTGGATGGGAGACATGGTGTAGCTGAGGGTAGCCTCCACCTGGCCACCGTATTTTTTGGTGGATTTGATGGCCTGCTCCAGGTTGCGCACATCGTTCAGCGCATCAAAAATGCGGATGATGTCGATGCCGTTTTCAATAGACTTGCGGCAGAAGGCATCCACCACATCATCGGCATAGTGCTTGTAGCCAAGGATATTCTGCCCCCGGAACAGCATTTGCAGCTTGGTGTTTTTCACATGCTTGCGGATGGTGCGCAGGCGCTGCCAGGGATCCTCATTGAGAAAGCGCATACATGCATCAAAGGTGGCACCGCCCCAGCACTCCAGGGAATAATAACCGATGGAATCCAACATCTCCAGGGCGGGGAGCATATCCTCAATGGTCATGCGGGTGGCCGCCTGGGACTGATGGGCATCCCGGAGGATGGTATCGGTGATCAGCAGGGGTTTATTGGACAAAAATTCCATAGTCAATTACCTCCATTAACCGTACAGCGAGATCAGCACGCCGGCGGCGATGGCCGAGCCGATGACACCGGCCACATTGGGACCCATGGCGTGCATCAAGAGGAAGTTGCCGGGGTTATACTGCTGGCCTACCTTTTGGGAGACCCGGGCGGCCATGGGAACGGCGGAAACACCGGCGGAGCCGATGAGAGGATTGATCTTCTCCTTCAGGAACAGATTCATGAACTTGGCCAGCAGCACGCCGCCTGCGGTACCAAAGCCAAAGGCCACTACGCCCATACCCATGATAGCCAGGGTCTTGGGGCTGAGGAAGGTGGCGGCAGTGGCGGTGGCGCCTACGGAGATGCCCAGGAAGATAGTGACGATGTTCATCAGCTCGTTCTGCATGGTCTTACTCAGACGATCCAGCACACCGCACTCCTTAGCCAGGTTGCCCAGCATCAGACAGGCGATCAGGGGCGCCGCAGAGGGAACCAGCAGCGCAACAAATACGGTGACCACCACCGGGAAGAAGATCTTTTCCTTTTTGCTTACCTGGCGCAGGGGCTTCATGACGATTTGCCGCTCCTTTTCGGTGGTCAGGGCCTTCATGATAGGCGGCTGGATCACCGGGACCAGAGCCATATAGGAGTAAGCCGACACGGCGATGGGGCCCAGCAGGGCCGGGGCCAGCATAGCGGTGACGAAGATGGCCGTGGGGCCGTCGGCGCCGCCGATAATACCAACGGAGGATGACTCAGCTCCGCTGAAGCCCATGAGACGGCAGCCAATGAAAGTCATGAAGATGCCCAGCTGCGCGGCAGCACCCAGCAGCAAGCTCTTGGGGTTGGCGATCAGGGGGCCGAAGTCGGTCATAGCGCCCACGCCCATGAAGATGAGACAGGGATAGATGCCCAGCTTGATGCCCAGATACAGCACATCAATGAGACCCACGGAAACGGTGACGTTGCTCAGGGTCACACCGCTGGCGGCAGCAAACTGCTCTGCACTGGCCAGGGTTTGAATCTGTACAGCGATGGAGTTTGCCACATCGCCGCTGGCGGCAGCGATCTGGGCGGCGGCCTGGTTCAGAGCGTCTGCATCAAACAGACTCTGGGCGGTGGTCCACAGGGAATCCACATACGGCTGCAGCACATCGGCGGAAACACCGGCGCTAAACATCTCGGACAAGAAGCTTGCCGTGATGGGTTCACCTTGGAAAATATCCCAGTGGACATGACCGCCGGCAAAGAGGATCTCGTGGAACATGCCGGAGCCCGGCAGATTGGTCACCAGCATGCCAATGGCGATGGGTACCAGCAGCAGCGGCTCAAACTTCTTCTTAATGCCCAAAAATAGGAGCACGCAGGAGATGAAGATCATAATAAGGCATTTCCAGTTATCCCCTTGGGTGAACTGGAAAAAACCGGTACTGGTGAGGAAATTATTAATAGCTTCCATACAGCGGACCTCCGCTTAACCGATGACGCACAGCAGCGTGCCGGACTCCACGGCGGCGCCCTTGGCAACGCTCACGGAAACGACCTTACCGTCGCAGGGGCTCATGATCTCATTTTCCATCTTCATGGCCTCCAGAATCATCAGCACCTGACCCTTTTTCACGGTATCGCCGGCGGAGACATTGACACTGAGGATATTGCCGGGCATGGGGGAGGTGATCTGCTCACCGCCGGCAGGGGCGGAAGCAGGAGCGGCAGGCGTAGCGACAGGTGCAGCAGCGGCAGCGGGGGCGGCAGCAGCACCACCGGTGATTTCCTCCAGCTCCACTTCATAAACGGTGCCGTTTACATTTACTCTGTACTTTTTCATTGATAATATCCTCCTCAGATTTGTTTCATGGAAATAATACGGATGGCAGAAATATCAGTGCCCATCTCCTCGGCGATAGCGGCGGAGACGGCGGCAATCAGCTCAGGCCCAACACCGGCCTTGGGGGCATCGACCGTGGCGGCAGCAGGTGCGGGTGCGGATTTTCCCTCAGATTTGCGGCACACATAGCTCATCAGTGTGACCAGTAGGATGATGCAGACCAAACCTACAAAAACGGTTCCTAATCCCATCAAGCACACAAAAAGGTTGGAGTAATCCATGGGCAGTTCCTCCTAAATCGAAATTTGGACCCATTGTAACAGAATTTTTACGCACATTCAATAGATTTACGGAAAAAACAAAAAATTCGATAGAATAGCTAAATTATTTTCGAATATTGATGAAATTGTAACAATGACTTTTCTTTTAACGAATCCTATAGTATAATTTCCTTATTAGAAGTATTTATTACGGAGGAAAATTTCCTGATGCGATACGGAGAAGTTCTGCCGGCAGAGTTCATAGCGCGGCCCAATCGGTTCATAGCCCATGTGCGTTTGCGGGGGGAGGAAGTGGTCTGCCATGTGAAGAATACCGGCCGCTGCCGAGAGCTGCTGCAGAGCGGCGTGCAGGTCTGGCTGGAGAGAGGGACAAACCCCCGGCGAAAAACGGCCTATGACCTTATTGCTGTGCGGAAGGGGGAGCGGTTGGTGAATATGGACGCCCAGGCGCCCAATAAGATTTTCGGCGAATGGGCTATGTGCCTGGAGCCGGGGATCCTGTCCGTGAAGCCCGAGGTGTTTTTTGAGGACAGCCGGTTGGATTTCCTGCTGGAAACGGAGACGGGGCGCCACTACGTGGAGGTCAAGGGCGTCACCCTGGAGAGTGGTGGCCATGTGCGCTTCCCCGATGCGCCCACGGAGCGGGGCGTGCGGCATTTACATACGCTGATGCGCGCTGTGGAGCAGGGGCATCGAGCCACGGTGTTTTTCGTAGTGCAGATGGACAATGTGCTGGACTTTGCCCCCAATGATGAGACGCACCCGGCCTTTGGCGAAGCCTTGCGGCAAGCAGCATCGGCCGGGGTGCAGGTGCTGGCTTACAGCTGCCATGTCACGCCGGAGGAGGTGACTATGGATCGTCCGGTGCCCGTTCTATTATAATAAAAAAGAGCAACATGGGTACATACCCATGTTGCTCTTTTTCAGCGTAAAAAACTATTACAGCAGCAGTACGCCGGCCTTTTCACAGGCGTCCACAGTGCCCTTGTCCCACTGGCTGGCTTGAACCTCGCCGATATGGCAGGTGCCGATCATCAGCATGCACAGGCGGCTTTGGCCGATACCGCCGCCGATGGTCAGAGGCAGCTGGCCCTCCAGCAGCATTTTGTGGAAGGGCAGCTTGCTGCGCTCCTCGCAGCCGCGCTTTTTCAGCTGGTAGCGCATGGAGATCTCGTCCACACGGATGCCCATGGAGGAGATCTCAAAGCCACGCTGCAGCACGTCGTTCCACATAAGGATATCGCCGTTGAGGGCCCAATCGTCATAGTCCGGGGCGCGGCCGTCATGGGGCTTGCCGGAGCCCTTGAGGTCGTCGCCGATCTGCATGAGGAACACGGTATGGTGCTCCTTACAAATGGCGTCCTCCCGCTCTCTGGGGGTCTTATCGGGCCAGCGGTCCTCCAGCTCCTGGGTGGTGACGAAATAGACCTCCCGGTCCAGCTTGGTGTGCAGGCTGGGGAAAGCGATCTGCAGGGCGTCATTGGTCTCGCATACGGCACCCACGATAGCGCGAACGGTCTGGCGCAGGTAGTCCTCGTTGCGGTCCTCCCGGGAGATGACCTTCTCCCAGTCCCATTGATCCACATAGATGGAGTGGGTGTTATCCACTTCCTCATCGCGGCGGATGGCGTTCATGTCGGTGAACAGGCCCTTGCCCACATTGAACTCGTATTTCTTCAGCGCCAGGCGCTTCCACTTAGCCAGGGAATGGACTACCTGGGCGTTAGAACCAACATCGGGGATGTCGAAGGAGACGGGGCGCTCGACACCGTTGAGGTTATCGTTCAGACCCGAATTCTCATCAACGAACAGGGGGGCGGAAACCCGACGCAGATTTAGCGCCTGACCAAGGTTGACCTGGAAATTGCTCTTGATAAACTCGATGGCACGCTGCATTTCATACACGGACAGCGGCGTTTTGTACCCTTCAGGAATAACGATTTTGCTCATGTTGGTTATCACCTTTATTATAAATAATGTAAAAATTATAATGTTGTATGCGTTGATTTGCAAGTGGAAAATTTGTTAATATTCACAGAAGAATTCTAAAAAAAAATGTAAAAGATGATAAAAAATGGGCGCCTGTCACTTATTTGTGTTTATGGAAAAGGTATCGGCCCGATTTAATTGAGTCATACCCTTATCCGCACATTGCAGATTATTTTGATTCCTCCCAAGTGAACATAAATGCTTTTTTTATCCGGCAAAGCTCATTAACCGCTGGCTCCTGTGAAGTGACTACGCTGCGCTATCGTCCACCTGCGCGCCTTGAACACGATCCTCTTTGTTTTAGTAAATATACATCATGCGGCGTATAAAAATCTCCCGGTAACGGAAGTGAAATTACCGGGAGAAGGAGGAACAAAAAAACGCTGCAAGCCCCGAAAAAAGGCTTGCAGCGGTGCTTTCTGGCGTCCCAGAAGAGATTTGAACTCCCGACCCCACGCTTAGGAGGCGTGTGCTCTATCCAGCTGAGCTACTGAGACATAATATTTAAGTTTTTTCTTATTGTACACGCCAAGAGAAAAAATGTCAATGCATACCGCGAAAAAATGCGAAAAGCTCTTGCATTCTTCCTTATAAGAGCATATAATACAAAGGTTAGTGCAGAAAAAAATAAAAAGATACAGAATCCAGCCATGAGAAAGGGGCTTTTACCATTGCAGAACGAGAAATTGAGAAATGTTGCCATTATCGCCCACGTTGACCACGGCAAGACTACCCTGGTGGACGAAATGCTCAAGCAGGGTGGTGTGTACCGGGAGAACCAGGAGACAGTGGACCGGGTAATGGACTCCAACGATCTGGAGCGGGAGCGCGGCATCACCATCCTGGCCAAGAACACCGCCATTCGCTACGGCGATACAAAAATCAATATTGTAGACACCCCGGGCCACGCCGACTTTGGCGGCGAGGTGGAGCGCATTTTAAAGATGGTCAACGGCGTTATCCTGCTGGTGGACGCTGCCGAAGGCCCTATGCCCCAAACCCGCTTTGTGCTTAGCCGGGCTTTGGAGCTGGGCCACCGGGTCATTGTAGTGGTAAATAAGATCGACCGGCCTGACCAGCGCATCCATGAGGTGGTGGACGAGGTGCTGGAGCTGCTGCTAGATTTGGACGCCACAGATGAGCAGCTGGATTCCCCCATGCTGTTCTGCTCTGCCCGGCAGGGTATCGCGTCTTATTCTCCCGATGTGCCCGGCACGGACCTGAAGCCGCTGTTTGACACTATTATTGATTATATCCCCGCTCCGGAGGCCGATGTGGATGAGCCGTTCCAGATGCTGGTGTCCGCCATTGATTATAATGAGTTTGTGGGCCGCATTGCCATCGGCCGCATTGAGCGGGGGACCTTGAAGCAGAATCAGGAGATCGCTGTGTGCAACTACCACGACCCTGACGCCCCGGCCAAGAAGGCCAAGGCCGTGAGCCTGTATGAGTTTGAGGGCCTGGGCAAGAAGCCGGTTACGGAGTCCACTGCGGGCAACATCATCGCCCTCAGCGGCATCGGTGATATCACCATCGGCGATACCATTTGCGATCCTAATGCCGTGGAGCCGCTGCCCTTTGTGAAGATTTCTGCCCCCACTATGGAGATGACCTTCTCTATCAACGATTCCCCCTTTGCCGGGCGCGAGGGCAAGTTCGTCACCTCCCGCCAGCTGCGGGAGCGGCTGTTCCGGGAGACGCTGAAGGATGTTTCCCTGCGGGTATCTGAGATTCCCGGGGCCATGGACGCCTTTAATGTGGCCGGCCGCGGTGAAATGAGCCTGTCTATCCTTATTGAAACTATGCGGCGCGAGGGCTACGAGTTCCAGGTATCGCCTCCCCGTGTACTGTATGAGACCATCGACGGCAAGAAGTGCGAGCCCATTGAGCGCCTGGTGGTGGATGTGCCCAGCGAATCCGTGGGCGCAGTCATTGAGAAGATTGGCGCCCGGAAGGGTGACATGGTGGAGATGACCCCTGTGGGAAACCGCATGAAGGTGGAGTTCCTGGTCCCGGCCCGGGGCCTGTTTGGCTACCGCAATGAGTTTCTTACCGACACCCGGGGCGAGGGCATCATGGCCAGCGTCTTTGACAGCTACGCCCCCTATAAGGGCGAGATGAACCGCCGGAATACCGGGTCCCTTATATCCTTTGAGACGGGTGAGTCCATCACCTACGGCCTATTTAACGCCCAGGAGCGGGGTACGCTCTTTATCGGCCCGGGTGTGAAGGTGTACGAGGGCATGGTAGTGGGTGTGTCGCCCAAGCAGGAGGATATCACCGTAAATGTCTGCAAGAAAAAGCAGCAGACCAACACCCGTGCCTCCGGCTCCGATGACGCTCTGCGCCTGGTGCCGCCCCGGAAGATGAGCTTGGAGCAATGCCTGGAGTTTCTGGCGGACGACGAGCTGCTGGAGGTCACGCCGGAGAATCTGCGTATCCGAAAGACCATCCTCAACCACGAGAAGCGGATGAAGGCTGCCCACGGCAGCAAGAAAAAGTGATTCTATCAATAAAACGGAACGGCCTTTGCCGTTCCGTTTTATTGATTCATAACAGGATTATCTGTCCGCTCAAGCAGATAGTCTATGGACACCCCAAAATATTCGGCAAAGAGGATAAGAGTTGCATAATCAGCCTCTCGCACGCCATTTTCATAGCGACTGACGGCGTTTTGATTCAATCCCAGATCCATCGCCAACTTTAATTGCGAAATATGTCGTTGTTCTCTCAAATATTTTAATCGTTTCATATAGAACCTCTTGACAAAATAATACCAAATTGGTATTATAAAAATATCCCATTTCGGGATATTACATACATTCAGGAGGAGAGAATTTATGGATGCGCAAAAGGTGGATTTATTTGTGATGACGAATCAAAAATATTTCCCGGCAGAAAAGATCGTTTATCTGAAGGATAAGCTCCTGCAGACGAATGAATCGAAATTCAACCTGGTGACTTCCACGAAACTTAAAGACCCGACAACCATTTTGCTGGTTTCCATTTTCCTCGGTGCGCTGGGGATCGATCGCTTCATGCTTGGTGAAACGGGGATGGGTATTTTGAAGCTGCTGACGCTGGGCTGCTTTGGAATACTGACCATTGTGGACTGGTTCACTGTGCAGAAAAAGGCAAGGGAATTAAACTTCAATAAACTGATGGTTTTGCTGTAAAAAATGCAGACAAAATGGCTCTCATCGTCATATAGGCGATGGGAGCCATTTTTGATTCTCCGCCCATTGACGCGGGCGACGAATCATAGTACAATGCAGGAAAACAGCCGAGACGGAGTGAGAAAAAATGACACTGAATGAGATGAAGATCGGCAGCACTGCTGTGATACGCCAGGTGGGCGGCGAGGGACCCCTGCGGTGCCGCCTTTTAGATATGGGCCTAATCCCCGGGACTAAGGTCACGCTGCAAAAAGTGGCGCCTATGGGCGATCCCATTGAGATCCGCGTGCGGGGCTATGAGCTGACGCTGCGTGTGGAGGACGGACAAAAAATTCAGGTGGAGGAGGTAAAGGCATGATCTTTGCGCTGGCAGGCAATCAGAATTGCGGCAAGACCACGCTTTTTAACGCCCTTACCGGCTCCAACCAGCATGTGGGCAATTTCCCCGGCGTGACGGTGGACCAGAAGATCGGTGAGATCAAAGACGGCAAGAGCGGCTCGGTGGTAGATCTGCCGGGTATCTACTCCCTGCGCCCCTACACCCAGGAGGAGATCGTGACCCGGGACTTTATTCTCAAGGGAAAGCCCGACGGGATCATCAACATCGTGGATGCCACCAATATTGAGCGAAATCTCTATCTGACACTGCAGCTGCTGGAGCTGCGGGTGCCCATGGTGCTGGCCCTGAACATGATGGACGAGGTCCGCGCCAACGGCGGGACCATAGATGTGCAGGAGTTGAGCCACTGCTTGGGCATTCCGGTGGTGCCCATCAGTGCGGTGAAGGGCGAGGGCGTGTCGGAGCTGCTGGATCAAGCAGTACACACCGCCCGCACAAAGACCTTGCCCAAGGTATACGACTTCTGCTCGGAGGAGTCTGCGGTGCATCGGTGCATCCACGCGGTGGTGCATATGATCCAAGACCACGCCGACAAGGCGGACATCCCGGCGAGATTTGCTACTGCGAAGCTCATTGAGGGCGATGAAAACATCCTGCAGCAGCTTCAGCTGGATCAGAACGAAAAGGAGCTGCTGGAGCACTGCATCGTGCAGATGGAGAACGAGAGCGGGCTGGACCGCAATGCCGCTCTGGCGGATATGCGCTACAGCTTCATTGAGAATGTGGTGCAGATATGTGTGGTCAAGTGCCACGAGAGCAGGGAGCACCGCCGTTCGGTACAAATGGACAAGGTGCTCACGGGCAAGTATACGGCCCTGCCGGTATTTTTCGGCGTGATGCTTCTGATTTTCTACCTGACCTTCAACCTTATCGGTCAGAATCTGTCTGATTTTCTTAGTCTGGGCATTGATAAGCTGACCCTGGTAGTGGACAAGGGCCTCACGGCCTACGGCATCAATCCGGTGGTGCATAGTCTCATTATAGACGGCGTTTTTGCCGGTGTGGGCAGCGTGCTGTCGTTCCTGCCCATCATCGTCACACTGTTTTTCTTCCTGTCCATTTTGGAGGATACCGGCTACATGGCCCGGGTGGCCTTTGTCATGGACAGACTTCTGCGAAAGATTGGCCTGTCCGGGCGCAGCTTTGTGCCTATGCTTATCGGCTTCGGCTGCACGGTGCCGGCCATCATGGCTACCCGCACGGTTTCCTCGGACCGAGATCGGAAGATGACTATACTCCTGACGCCGTATATGAGCTGCTCGGCAAAAATCCCCATTTATGCGGTGTTTTCAGCAGCGTTTTTTCCGGATCACGCAGCGCTGGTGATGATTGGCCTATATGTGACGGGTATTGTGCTGGGTATCCTGCTGGCGCTGGTGCTGAAGGATACGGCTTTTCGAGGGCAGCCGGTCCCCTTCGTGATGGAGCTGCCCAACTACCGTATGCCCTCGGCCAAGAGCGTGGGCCTGCTGCTGTGGGAAAAGGCGCGGGACTTCCTGGAGCGGGCCTTCACGGTCATTTTCCTGGCCACCATCATCATTTGGTTCCTGCAGACATTTGATGCCAAGCTCAATGTGGTCACGGACAGTGCGGATAGTCTCCTGGCGCTGGTGGGCCAGTTTATTTCCGTTATTTTTAAGCCCTTGGGCTTTAATGATTGGCGGGTGGCCACGGCGCTGATCTCCGGCTTCACGGCCAAGGAGGCGGTGGTATCCACCCTGGCGGTGCTGCTGGGCACCAGCACGGCGAACCTGGGGGCGGCGCTGGGCGCGCTATTCACGCCGCTTTCCGCCCTGTCCTTCCTGGTGTTCACGCTTTTGTATACACCGTGTATCGCAGCGGTGACCACCATCCGCCGGGAGCTGGGCTCTTTCTGGAGAATGCTGGGCGTAGTGCTGCTGCAGTGTTCAGTGGCCTGGCTGGTGGGCATGCTGGTGTATCAGGTCGGAGGCTTGCTATGAGTACGTTGGATTGGCTCCTTTTGGCCGCCATTCTGGTGGGTGCCGCCGTGGCGGTGGTGCATCTGCTCAGGGGTAAAAAGGGTGGCTGCTGCGGTGATTGCCGATCCTGCGGCGGCTGTCACAAAATGAAATAGTCAGGACGGGCAGATGCTTCGGCATCTGCCTGTTTTTTCGGGGACTGGCACATTTTGCTGCCCGGGGACATAGGATGCCCACAGGGGTGGATGCTATGCTGAATCGTTTCACACAACTGCGGCGCAAGGAGGTCATCAACCTCTGCGACGGCTGCCGGCTGGGCTGCGTGGGGGATGTGGAAATAAAGCTGCCGGAGGGAGAGGTACGGGCGCTGATCGTATTTGGCCCATGCCGGTTTTTCGGCCTGTTCGGCAGGGGAGAGGATTACTACATACCCTGGGAGTGTATACAAAAATTCGGGGACGACATCATTCTCATCGACAAGCCCTTTCAGCGCCGGAACGTCCCGCCCGACCGCAAACACAGACGCTGGGGATGAACCGGAAAAAACGGCAGAAATTATAGAAAAACCACTTGCAATTTATGATTTAATATGGTATTATATTTCAGCATTCCGCACAGGCTTGGACTCTCGGTCGGTGCCGTATTGGTTGGCCGGGGGGAGGAAAAGCCTGGAGGGTAAAACTAAAAATCAAAGGAGAACTGAACAAAATGGCAAATCAGAATGTTGTTTCCATGAAGGCTCTGCTGGAGGCCGGCGTACACTTCGGCCACCAGACCCGCCGCTGGAACCCCAAGATGGCTCCCTACATTTACACCGAGCGCAACGGGATCTACATCATCGACCTGCAGAAGACCGTGAAGAAGCTGGAGGAGGCTTACAACTTCGTGCGTGAGCTCAGCGAGTCCGGCCAGAGCCTGCTGTTCGTGGGCACCAAGAAGCAGGCACAGGAGGCCATCAAGGACGAGGCTCTGCGCTGCAACATGTTCTATGTAAACGCCCGTTGGCTGGGCGGCATGATGACCAACTTCAAGACCATGCGCACCCGTGTGGACCGCCTGAATCAGCTGAAGGCCATGCAGGCTGACGGTACCTTCGACATGCTGCCCAAGAAGGAAGTTATCAAGCATCTGGGCGAGATCGAGAAGCTGGAGAAGTATCTGGGCGGCGTGAAGGAAATGAAGAAGCTG